>Ga0157364_1007987_pt1 | contig 10952 bp, 3 predicted proteins | sample AttsexASBM2_FD_111476 | JGI IMG/M metagenome (GOLD analysis project Ga0157364, IMG submission 111476) | Fungus gardens microbial communities from leaf cutter ant in Ribeirão Preto, State of São Paulo, Brazil - Atta sexdens ASBM2 | ecosystem: Host-associated > Fungi > Mycelium > Unclassified ... | reverse complement strand
AAATATTATTATACGATAATATGAACTACGAAAATTAGTAATTATCTCTTCATTATAAAACGCAATTATCTACGAAATATTACATCATAATTACGACGTTTGCATTTTGCTTTACTGATATAATAACAGAATAAATAAATTAAGAAATAAATTAATATAATCGAGTCAGATAGATAACCTGCATCTATTAAGGGGATCTTCTACATTAGAAGACTGAAAACAAGATGATGTTTCGTAACTTTTTTTCAAAAAGATAATTAATGTTTATCGATTTCAAATTTTCTGCACGTTTTAATATAACTTTTGCAGAATACGTACAAATTTTTATAAAAAAAAAATATTATAAATAATAAAAATATAAACATTTGACGCTTCGTCACGTTACAATATCCTAGCGGCTATAATTCTTGCAGGAAATAAAAAATTAAAAAATATTTTTAATTTTTATAAAATACCATCTTAAATAAATTTTAAAAATTAAAAAAAATATATATAAATAAAAATTTTGTACAACTTTGAAAAAAGTTACGATTTTCAATAGATAGTAGCCGTTTGTTTGTGCAAAAAAATTGTTAATTTTAATTTTTATTTAACTTCTTAGATTCATCGAGGATGGTTGACTATTAGTATTATATAGTTAATCTTATTATTAACTAACGAGTCTTAAAAGAAATCGATCGACCGAATACTTTTTTCTCAATCATGTACACAAAATTAAAAAAAATGCAAAAAACAGATTTTGAGAAAAACGCGTTTAAAGTTTTCGATTTAATTCTTGAGTATTTACAATGCACGGAGACTAATCTATTATTCCAGGGACATACAATAATCTTTCAGCTTCTTCATGGAATTCATTTTGAGCAATTTGAACCTTTCTACGAGCTCAGGCCTCTCTCGTGCTACTAACAAGGGAACCGACCCTTACTGATTTTAATGAGCTTTAGATATATTATAGAGCATGAAAAAATATTAAACCCGTATTTTTTTGTTTGTTTATTTCGAAGTTTAGGGAGTGAAACGCTCTCTCGAAAAAAATCGTTTTTTTTCTTTCGAAATGAATATCATTGAAATTATAAGAGACAGAAAAAAATTCCAGAATGAAAATTAAATGAGTTCTAAAGTACTTTAAGAATACTCTAAGAATATTTTAGAACTATAATTTTAAAAAATGTTTTTTTTTATTATTTATTATACTTGCGCACCTGTATATATAAGTGCTGAATTTACACTGAAGGACTTCGAACTTTTGCTCTAAAATTTAGGGATATATTCTCGAAGAGTTGTACTATCAATTTATGAAAAAAAAAATCGAACTTTTTAACCCTCTAATGTAATAGACCCCCTTAAATATACCATATAATTATACCATATAATTATAAACAGGGAATAAAGTAAAGGAGACCACAATTGACACAATTTTTGATTAATAATTTTTAGAAAAAAGTGGATGCCTGATTTTGAAATATTATATACGTTATAATACACCTCCATATTAAAAAAATTATTATTCGTCAATTGATCATATATAAAAATAAGTTTAATTTTAAATGAAGTTACGAAAATATAACAACTGATCCCTATTCTGGTCGATTGTCACACGTTCTAAAATTGGCAGCATATTTGTTATGGACAATACAATATAAAAAATACAATTTTTATTTTAATATCAGTTCTATATTTTGAGAAATAATAGTAATTATGATATTAATACAAATAAAATAATTATTTTAATAATGAAGTACGTAATTTGTTTTCGTACTGTAGTTTCTATATGAAAAATGAAAAAAATACCTATATATCTGTATGAAATATAATATATTTGTAAGTATATTCTCTAAAAATGTGTCTAAAGATATTAAAATTGATTGTCATGTAATCCCGTTATTTTAGTCAATCTATCCCATATAGTCATTTTTAATAAGAAATTGTATTTACAAACTTTGGGGGATGCTTAATTGTAGCGAAGATTTTTTAAAACATGTCGTTTTCTATGAAGGGATATCGCAATTAATAATGCAAAAAATTTGTCAGACAACAAAATAGGTTATAAGAAAAATTTACTCATTAACTTCCTTTTCTTAAAAGTCCTTAGAGGAAAGCTCCTTATTATGAAATAGGCGCCTTAATATGAAATAGTGACATTTCTGCTAAATTAATAGACACTATTGATTCATGAATTTATTACTCTTGGATTGAAAACTATTTAGTAGAAAATTCATTATTAGATCATGCCTATAGTCATTGCAAAAAAGATTTTAGAATTTAGATGTCTTTAAATTTCATTAAAATGAGTCTTTAAATCTTGTTTATTATTTAATAAATAAATATTTGGCAATAAATTCTTCTTGTAGTGATAGAGTAAGGTACTAATAGAAAAATACGGGATATGTTGAATTGTTTAATTACAGAAGTTAGATTTGATCGTAAAATCGTAAGACGTAGAAATCGTAATATGATACCCAGGATATTTCTAATATGAAATAACTCATGTTCCCATGTCATAGTGAAAATCGTTGCTAAAGTATAAATGTTATTGTATAATAATAAAAAGAACAACTGGAATGAACGTCGAATGCCTATTTCTGCTTGATTTTAATCTGAAAATGAGTTTCGGGTATAATTTATCGCATACTTATTTTCCGCGCACCCTGGCTGTGTTTGTTTGTATTTAAGAAACATTAAATAAAATTTTTTAGTTATAATACTGATATACTTTGCGTTTTATTATCGATTTTTCAGGACATCTCGTATTAGGAACATAATTTTTTGACTTTGCGATTTGCTCACTTTTTACATTTCTTTAATTTTCAAGAAAATGAAATTTAAGTTAAATTTTATAACATTATCTTAAAGATTATTAAATTCCTTTCAAAATGACCTATTATTTTTTTTAAATGGCCATAAACTTCTAGTATTTACCCAAAATGAACTCGATATCTTATAAGAGGCCTTCCCTCTATAAATAATAATATATATGATGCTTTTGATACAAATCATTTTACATAATAAATTAATATTATATCAGCAATTTACAGTCAAAAAAAGAGATTTTTCTGCCATAGAGATATTCTGTTTGAATTATATTTTGATAATTCACTCTGTATGACGAACGGCCCTGATTTTCCTTATATTAGAGACTAATCCATTCGGTTACTTTATACCTATGTATCTGTGTGCATTATATCTAATTCATACACTCACTTGCGATGTACAAATTAAAGAAGTACACTTTGTTTTAAGGATGTATCTGTACAAAAAGTGATTAAAATTGTAAATTTATATTTTCTAATTTTAATCTGTTTGTATAAAAATAATAAATGTTATATAAATATATATGTACGAAACAGTTAATAAGATCAATATTTACATTTGACAACAAAATTTTATAGTTTAAATAAAAATTTTATCTCAATTATTTTTTAAAAATATGTCTATTTTTTATTGAAATAACTTTTTCAGATTCTAAATCGCCGCTAAACTTTTCGTATTACTTTCAAATATAATATAGAAAAATCTGTAATGCTTCCATAATCTTTTCATTTTATTAAAAAAATGCGACGTGTAATACATATTTTAGAAAACGATACTAAATCTTAATAATTTTTAATTAATATTATAACAAATAATAAACTGAAATTGTAACGCATAATAAACAAAGAATCCCGTGCTAATTATAGAAAATTAAGTCCCGATGAAAATAGTTGATTTTTTATATATTGCTTATATAATGTGATAAGTAAAAACTTTTATATGGCTTAATAATTATATTGAATAATTTTTTAATAGTGTATAAAAAATGTAAAATGTGTACTCACAGAACATCTTTGATACACCTGCTTAAAAATTATTTGATACATAGCTTAAGAACTATTATTATTTAAATCATGTCATTTTTTGTTCACCATTTATAAGTTACATGTACGTAAAAATATTCCTTTTTTTATATGAGATATGTTGTTATTTTGATTTTTTAAATTAATTAGTGTCTTTTAATTAACATAAATTAAATAGGAGCCTTATATCTATATCCAGCGTCAGTATTGTATTTAAGTTACAGATTTTAGTGTTAGCTCCGGAGAGTTACAAGTATTTTTTAAATTGTTCGCTGTAGCGAAAAATACAGATGTATATATTGAAGACAAATGGCGTAAATATCCATTGAAATAAATAGAGGCAACGATTTGATTCAAATTAACACGGGTCGAGAAAACTTTTATCTAACAAAATGGCAGAGAGATATGTATATATACTGAGATTTTTTTTTTATATTTTGATGTCACGATCGGAATATGAATAAAATTGGCCAACTTGTTTGCTTAAAACTTCCGATTTTACTGGCGTAAAAGATACCAAACATGCTCGTGCATGAATATGATTCGTCATTTAATAGCTCGCCATACCATCAAGCTCACTGCATCCGTCCGAAGCCGATATTCATCCCGAATGTTGAGCGAATTCAAGTTCCAATACAGCGCACGGTCCTTTGAGTCTTTCGGAAAACTGCACAATGAATTTAAACCAGTGTGTAAAGATCAATCTTCAAATCGAGTAAGATATAATAACTCATACCGAATAATTTATCTCTAACATAATATTTTCTGCAATTATATGATTGTGAAGGTACATATATAGATATATAATATAGAGAATTTTATAATAACTTCAGAAATGAATTCACATACAAAAATAACATAAAAGTTCATGAAAATATCTATTTGTTCTATCTGATCTTGTTTCTTAATTATAAATATTCGCATATTTTATTAATTCTCGTTACAAAATGAGCTAATATCTTCACACATCTTCATGCGTCTTTGTGTCTTACTAATATTTTTAAAGACAGAAATGAAAACAATACACCAGCTCAGTTGTAACAAGAATTAATAAAATGTAACAACTCTAAAACAAGGTCAGATAAAATAAATGTTTATAAGAACTTTTTATGTTATTTTTATGTTTTGAATTTATTTTTGAAGTTATGCTCATATGTTACGGAACACTCTGTATATAATAATCTAAACTTTGTTTTTGAGTTTGTTGAAATTAAATTCAGATTGATTTTATTTATTCTTATTAGAATTAATTTTTTAGGTTAAACAAAAATATTGATAGCACTGACGTTTGTTTATATATTTCTGTAAAAATACTGTTAGTTTAATACTAAACGATACTAATCGCAAATTTGAGCATCCTTTGCTACGCCACGTTGACGGCTTTACGGAAGTAGGTTGATGATCGAGACATCGTTGATGTCGGTCTTTAGAAATAACGCTGAAGGCTTTTATCCCACCCTCTCTCATCGTCCACCCCGTTCGGTACTTTCACGCAGACATCGACGGGGACTCCCGTGAACGTTTCTCCATCCGCCCTAACCCTCCTACTATAACGGGAGGATATTACAGTGATGCGACAATGAACGCAATGATCGCTATCTGCTGCGTCCTGCATGGGGGGAGGGTGTCGAGCCACCCTTGTGGATCCCGTGAACGCGCGTCTGTGCCTGTGAAGCTCTCCGTACACACGAATGTTGCGGAGATGTGTGTATACACGCGACTATGCGCCACCGGCTAAACTACCCCCGACTGGTGCCTAAACCTGGTTCCTCCCCTTTTATTATGGGCCACGACGGTTATTGGATTGTACCGTGCTATTTGTTGGCTGCCACGCTAATGGATCCATAATCACCGCGACGAATTAACGCGCTACAACGACGCTAACGGGTCACTACTTTAAATACAGAAACGCCAACTGCATGTCACTTATACCACTTAAACAATCATCACGAAACAAATTTTTCTTCCAAGTGTCAGAATCAATCTGATGCTTGGAAATTTTGATTTCTATGCATCGCTCTTTAAATGAAAATATTAAACAATGTAACGATATATTTTATTCTCTATCTTATTGTATACATATCAAAGATACTGCATAAGAATAAAGAAAATAAGTTTTACATATTTGCACGTTAGTTCTTTTACTGTTATTTTTTAAGATCTAATAATACATACGTGCTAGTAATATATATGTATTAAAGTGTCTACTAAAAAATCATATTATATCATTGATAAATAAATTATTGATAAATAAATAAATTATTATTATATAATTTAACTATTATATAATTTAAGGCCTGTTTCAAAGGAAATAGTTTAAATTTTAATTAAAAGATAATATAGAATAAATCATGAAATAATTATTAGCATAGTAATTAGATCGGAAAATTCTTGGATTAATAATGTAAGGTTTAACTTTCGCATGGCGATTACTAAATATTATAACTATAATAGTATAAATTTCTGATATCTATTATAATATACATATAAGGAGAAGTTGCTTATATCGTACCTATTAACAGTTAAAAATTGTAACAAAAATACTGAAGAGCTCAGAATATTTCTGTATTTATATCAAAATATGATTCATTGATAATAAAACAAAACAACATTTTTATATTTTAAATAAATATTAAACTATTATTTAAATTAAGATTTTATAAAAGCAGCTTTTGATACAATTTAGAGATCGGATCATTAAATTGTATCATGCGTTCCTAAATCATACGTCTAATAAACAATCATTAGTTTTTGTAAAGAAGACAAGAAGAAAATTTTTTAAAAATTCAACAAATAATTTCTTTTGTAATAATACTTATTTGTCTATTTACATAGATTGTCTATTTACATAGATTTCCAATTTAATGACTTCTATTCCCATAGACTTTATTTTTTCTTACTTATAATATTTATTTCTTAACGCTCATTTACACACGTAACTCTACTTTTGATACTATAAGCATTATATCTTATAAGAAATTTGTACTGGTTTTATCCATTGTGTCGATCCTAATTTAACTTATTGTATTTTATTGTGCAGTTACGGAATGCAGTAGATAAATCTCCATAATAATAATTTATTATCCTTTTTTTTTTAGTAACTGTCTTTCTTATTGATATTATTTTTGCTTTAGCATTTAAATAGCTAACTAACACATTCTATACTTAATAATCTGAGAGACTTTCCATGTAGCACTTTATTACTTCTTGATACGATTACCTAATGGTGTATCAAGAATTTTAATTACGTAAGACTATTAAAGATGGCTCGAATTGAGCCGAATCGTTCGGTTATTATATTTGTAAGATTTGAAATATATGTTAATAATATAATCGCATCAATTACCACGTATTAAGGCTCTTAATTGCCCGTTGTTTCTATTTAATATTTGTTTAAATAATTTCTATAAATAATTTTTAATAAATTATTTAAAAAAAAACAACATAAACGTAGGTATTATACTTCTTATCAAATATCAAAATATAATAATTACAAAAATATCATTCAATTACTCAATTATATTATTTTATTTGTATTTTGAATGTAAATATAATATAAGGACTATAGTGACAAGTGTTATTCAACTATTCAATTTTAATATGTTATTTTTAGAATTGGGAAACATTACTTTTTTCGTTATTTTTTATAATAAATAATTTTTATAATTTGATACTAACGTTGCAATTTTTTATAATAAAATATTAAGGTTATGCTAAGGTTCGAAGGACTTAAGTAGAATTGTGCTTTTATTTCGTCCATCCCCTCAATTACTCACATTGTATTAATAACATCTTGGGTAAATTATATGAACTTAGATCACAGACACTGAACAAAATCAATTTTAAATGTCATTCATAAACGGACCGTTCGAAAACGAAAATGATCGTAAATACTTAAGTCATGTTATTAGCGTCATGTCTGTCGTCACCTTTAAAAAATAATGTTTCGTTTAGAAAATACAATGAAGATACGATTTAGCCAACTCCGCCCTATATACAATACACACACACACACACACACACACACACACACACACACGCGCGCGCGCGCGCGTAATTTATTTCATAGTGTTTTAACATAACTACATTTCGGACTATTTGGGCATTATCCAGGATACATCACGTGGAAGCATAGTCCGCTTGGCATCCCTCTAGTAAAGTAAAAAAAATTAAAAATAAAAAAAATAAAAAAAGAGAAATGCCAAATTATGTGTTTGAGATTTTGTATCCATTGGTACTTATGAAGGAAATACCGTGAAAATCTCAAAAGTATTACCATAATAGATCCTGGGTATTTTTCTATTCTTGTTATTTATCAATATTAAGGATAGAATAATTGCCTACGTTATACTATATCCTTGTTAGAAAATATAAGACCAATTTTTCAAAAAAAGGATTAAAGTATACGATATAAAATTTGTAGTTATCAGTATTATATTTTTTGTACAGATATATGTGTGAAACTTTATATTTGTTTCAAGAAAGATGTGATAATATATTTAAGATACGCATGGAATGCAAGAGATCCGAGTTCGATTCCCGGCTGAGGCAATATTTTTCGCAATAAGTTTATTACAGTTTTTTAAGATTAATTTGGGAAATTTGGGGAGATTATTAATATTTCAGATTGATTGCGTTGAAAATCCGACAACCATACCGGCAGGCAATTATCATTTATGAAATTAATTCATTTATATATATGAATATATATAATAGTTCAACATCTTAACATTTAGACCATAGTGGCGCTTCATATTTAAAGTAATGTATTTAACATAAAAATACATTACTGATCTTGTTTCCAATCTTAATATTCAATTAAGATATTTTAATATTTAATTAGATATCTTTTTAAATATTCATATATTTTATTATTATTATTTGTTCTAAAACTAGGCATTATGTAATATATCTTGTAAATATTTTATTTCGATTCGATGATGTTAAATACATTTTTGGAACGTTCCGTAACAAATGAAATATTTTTTCCACATTCGTAAATTTTATACCATTTGTAGTTATTTAACTGAGCACTTTTCATATTCGATACATCGAATTAAGAGGACCAATAGGGAGAGACGGTTTTTAAGTCCGCGCGTGTTCGACGGCCGATTCCCCAAGGATTAAGGGCTAAGCCCTAATCCGTTAATTTCATTCCATCTTTCCGCATCGAGCCTTTATCTCTATTACCAGTATTACCCTTCGGACGTATTTGGCTAAGTTTCCGAGTTATTTCCTCCCCGCGTTTCGGCTTTTAAACTTATTCTTCCCAGACGCGTACAGTGCGATCATCAACCAAGTCTGCTCTCCAGACTACGATCGTAAACGCCCTCTGATCTTTACTGCCATGGGTGGATATTCCGATATATCTATATATATATTTGCAACGCCCGCAAACGGCTTTACGGACCTGTCGAGCAAATGAAATGAAATTCATGCAAATCGCGGAACCGCGCCACGCCGGCTTCCCTTTGCGCTGTCGAGGCGGCATCGCATCGGTTTTGTATCGGGGCGGCGATGCGTCCAACCTACATCACGAGGGTGAAGCGTACTTCCTCCCCGGCTCGTTGCTCGTTTGGACAAAATTCACAAATCGCTTTAGCTATCTTTCAAGGAGCTTTAGTTAAGTCGAACAATCATAACGTTGAAAAGCAAGTTGTATACGTGCACGAATGAGGAAAATAACAAGAAGATAGAAAATAATGATCACAAAATTTGTTTTTTTTTGCGCGAACTATTAATTATTTTATTCAAGAAGAAGAAGTTGTACAAATCCTTATATAAATTTTTTAAAGTATTAATAGTATTTCTTAACTTTTAATTTCATTTTTTTATTTTTAATAGTGTAAAAGACATTAGATTACATATATTTAATTCATATATTTAATTCATATATTTTGTATGAAATATCTATAAATGACAAAAAAGATTCTGAATTATAAATAATATACTAAATATTATTTGTAAAGAGAGAGAGAGAGAGAGAGAGAGAGAGAGAGAGAGAGAGAGAGATAAAATAATCAGATAGATGATATGTATGTATTTTAATCGTACTGAGAGATAACATTTTATAATTATATTATTTCTATTTTTAGGTTACGCCAGGAACGGACCTAATTATTATGGTAAATTAATTGGAACCCTACAAGAATACGCACATGGCATCAAAGGTAAAGTGTATGCCGTTGATGATGCAACGATATTTATAAAAGGATTTTGCTACGACGGCACCGGCCCAGATGCTTACTTCTGGGTTGGCAACACCAGCCAACCTAATCCTGAAGGTTACATTGTACCTTATCCTGAGACTGATAAGGGCAGGTAACTGATATTTTATTTTTATGATATTGTAATATTATATTATATTGTAATATTATATTGTGAGGGAAAACGTATATTTCTTTTTTAGTTATATAACACTTTATAGTAATATAGAAGAGTTATTTATAGAGAAGGAAGTAGCACGCGTAATTAATATAAATTAATTAGGCAATTTTTAATCTTGATATTATTTCGATATTTATATATAATTATATATAAAAAAAACGTGTATTTTTTTTAAAGAATTGATTGATCATATAGAGATTTACAACAATATAAGTAAAATACAGTCAGTAAGTTTGTAGAAGAAAATAACATAATTAATTGTAAGCAATAAAATTGCTCGTGCCATATAATGATAAGCGAGCAATTTACGATAAGTGAGATTGATGATCTGACTGTCGCGATTAATATGGAAAGGTGAGGCTATCAATGTATACCGCGTTTGGTATATACCAAAACGATACTCGTTGCACACGATTTTTCGAACGTGTACTAAAGTGGGTAGAAAGCAGCCGAGTAGAAACGTAATAAAGTGCTCGCGCAGATGAAATCCGAACGAGATTGGCGTATAATTCCCGTTTTATTAACTGCACTCTCTCGCGTACGACTCGCTCGTTCGGCCTTCCTTCTGTTTTTCACCCCCCACCTCTCACCTTTCCGTTTCCCCCGCCACCCCTTTTCATATATGGCCACGCGCACAACGGGCTCTTTGAATTTCATTTCATCCCTTGGTTACGGACTGCCGCGCGTTCGCTCCGCATCACTCTCATCACCTCTCTTATACCCGCGCCCTTT
>Ga0157364_1007986_pt1 | contig 10953 bp, 5 predicted proteins | sample AttsexASBM2_FD_111476 | JGI IMG/M metagenome (GOLD analysis project Ga0157364, IMG submission 111476) | Fungus gardens microbial communities from leaf cutter ant in Ribeirão Preto, State of São Paulo, Brazil - Atta sexdens ASBM2 | ecosystem: Host-associated > Fungi > Mycelium > Unclassified ... | reverse complement strand
CGAGTCGCCCTGATGTATAGGTGTACGCGCCAATGTGTGTGTGTGTGCGCGTGTGTGTGTGTGTGTGTGTGTGTGTGTGTGTGTGTATGTGTATGTGTACGCGTGAAGTGTGCATGAGTCTTACCTGCGTGGGTGTGTGAGCCGAGGAAGCCTACCTGGCGGCGTCCGACACGCAGTTACCCGCGCGCTTCTTCGCGTTCTCCCGCAGGAAAGAGCGCCGTGCGCGTATCGACATCCCGCTCCAGTTGTCGTCCTCTCGAAGCGGAGTTGCTTCTAGGGTACCGACCTTGGGAGAGAGGAACGCGTCTTATTCCTTTCGCGGTCCATCAAGCGAGATCAGAGCAGAATCGGAAGTGCGATGAAAAGAATCACGCTGCTCGTCTACTCCGCGCTTATCGCGTGAAGTGTATATGTGTTTACGTGTACACGGAAAATAGATAAGAAGTGATACGGGCGAAGACCTCTCAAAGTTCTCGTCGTGCGATAGTGGATGTCCGTGGAGGTACAACGGATGTTTCCGTCGCTGATCACTGAACCGTCGGCCAATAAGGGATTTCAAGCAGAAGAAGAGATGCGTTGGTGGTTTGCTGGAGGACACTGAAAGGGAGACCTGGAAGGCTTCTCCATCAACGTCCTCCAGGTGAGAGAGAGTTTTCCCAAGTGGAATATATCCGGAGAAGTCTTTAAAGGAACTTTTAGGGCAATCGCGTGTCTGCCTCGTTGCGTCCCTACGGACATTCGCGATTCCAACATGGCTGCTGGGACTAGCCGTGACCGCTGGGTCCGCGGAAGCCATGTTGGCAGGTGTGCTCGGTTCGAGATAACCAGTTCACGTTCGTGAAACGTACGCGGCATCGATATTCCGGATAGTAGATCCGAATGAGCACTTTACCATTGAATTATCATTTAAATCGCCGCGCATCTGCCGTCCTTTGAAAAGCCCACTTGCGAAACAATATACGCTCGATTTCGCAGGTAAAACGAGTTTGCGAGATATGATTAATAAAAAGAAAAAATCTCTTTAAACGCTGTCCGTACCCATTTACGATTGCGAAAGTTTACGGTGAGCTAGAATACAGTAGTTCTCTCGATGTCCATTCGTTCGTGAAATCTACGAATAAACTACAAATCATTTATACGTCTCTCTATTTCTTAAGTAAACACGTAAAGAGTTAAACTATGCGTCAAGGAATGTTTAATACATTATAAACTTGAAAAAATAAAATGACAGCCGTTAATTTATGACGATACGGAAAAATTATTTTTATCAGTTTAGGTACATGCATCTTTAAAATTTAATCCATTCTTTGATATTTTTTCTTATTAGAAAAAAATAAGAAATGGCTTTAGAATCAAGCCCACCTTATTAATACAAAATAATATATGTTAGATCTTCTTGACCTGCCCTTCTATTTTTTGCTTCTACGTGCCTTTGTAAGACTTTTTGAAAAACTGCGATTTGATTCTTACATGATACGCTGAAGGTGATTAAAATAAACGAAACATTTATTTTTTGACTCTTTGTAAATTTATTACATTAAAATATTTGTAGTTTATTTAACGATTACGCATCGCTTATTACTGCGTTGATTTTCTAGAGCCCAAATATTTTTCTTTTGTATCTTTTTGTATAAATTATAACTCGGCATAAATAATTATATCAATATATTGCATATACTTATATATGATTGTTTATGAAGAATGTCTAACAACTTATTATCAAAATAGATAATTCAGAATTAAAAAAATTTTCCGTATTGAGTTCATTCTTATGTATGTTTTTTTGTTTAGGTTGTTATTTTAACTTTTATATATATATAGATTTGCAGAGATTATATAATATATATAGAAACATAGTCATGCAATACATACAAATATAAAAATTCAATATTTTTAATAAAATTTATTTGCAGTTTTTAATAAATAATTAATATATTTATTAGATTTACATGTAAATTAATTATTATATTAGTTATTTTTGTATATATCATTTTCTTATATTTAATAATTTATAAAAAACACAGAAGTTGTTTAGAGGATAATTTTAATAAATTTATTAGAAATAAAAAATAACTTTTAAATATACATATATTAAGTTTTTTTATATACTTAATTATAGTTGTAAACACAAATATTTAATATTTTAAAAAATTAGACAATAGTCATGTTTATATATATATATATATAAAAACACGATTATTGTCTAATTTTTTAAAAATATTAAATATCTGTGAGTGTTTACAACTATAATTAAGTATATAAAAAAACTTAATATATGTATATTTAAAAATTATTTTTTATTTCTAATAAATTTATTAAAATTATCCTTTAAACAACTTCTGTGCTTTTTATAAATTATTAAATATAAGAAAATGATATATACAAAAATAATTAATATAATAATTAATTTACATTTACGATACTTATACAAAGTATTCACGTATATTATAAATTTATATATTAAAAATATATATATTATAAATTTTACATATATTATAAATTTTCCAATACTGATAGTATATATCCGAATGCGACCTATATTAAGCACTGCGTCTATTTCTCGTGATTAAATTGTTGTTAATATACATAAAATGCAATGTTTAAAAGAAACTCATTTTGATTAAAAAATTTGAGAGATTAGCTTGATTTTATACGATTTTGTTACGATTATTTGTACAAAAACGAGCGCAAATGTAAATATAAAAATTCGAAATTATATAATCATAAACAAATATTTTAAAAATCACATACTTAATGGAAGAATTGATTATGTTATTTAAATTAATTTTATTTTTATTAATTTATCAGGGAGTTAATTAACGATTTTTAAAATTTTTTAGGTGCAATCAGTATGCCAACCGACATCGTAGTTACGTCGGCCTCGGCCACGGTTTCAGAGGAGACAAGTAGAGGTCGGGACCTAGGCCTTGGACAGTCTCCAAGATCAGGCCCCTCTTCTGCAACCTCGTCATCCTCCAATTCTAGCGCGGCGTCAACCTCAAGAGGATTTGATCCGTCTAGCACTCTCGCCTATCATCATCATCATCGTCACAGCTTGGTAACTGGTCTGGGTCATGCTCATCACCGAGAATCATCAGCCTTTGTGCCTGTGGTGCCTTCAAGATTACAACTCACATATCCAGGTGAAATACATCCCCATCTATCCGGACCACCGCCCTCTTCCTCATCGTCAACGAATTCGGAACATGAAGTTGGCCCTGAATCTTCAGTAGCTAGAAAAAGCTCTTCGAGTTACGATATTATGGCGATGATGGCCGACAAGAGAAAAGAATTGGCGAGAGGTCTTTTACTACCACCACATCCTCTCCTTGAACCACCTGGTTATCCGGTATTTGCCGGTCCTTTTCCAGGTAGTTCCGCATTGTATCCCCCAGGTGGTCCATTAGCCCATCAGCATCTGGATCGAAGGTTACTCAGAGCACCTGGCAGGGCATCCAGACCGAAGAAACAGTTTATTTGTAAATTCTGTAATCGACAATTTACGAAATCATACAATCTTCTTATTCATGAGAGGACTCATACCGATGAAAGGCCGTATTCTTGTGACATATGTGGCAAGGCGTTCAGGCGGCAGGATCATCTTAGGGATCACAGGTACAATATACAGTTTTTTGTTTTTAAATTAATTAGAATTGATTGAATTAAATAAATTAGCTTCACGTAAAAAGAATATGATAAATTAACTTATTTAAATTTTTATTGTATGTTTATATTGTATTAATTTGTTTTGTAATATTAAGTATCTGCAATAAGGATAACAAAAATAATAGATAAAAATCAAATGAAGATGAAATTTTTAAAACTTTGAATTATAATAAATAGAATGTAGATTTTTTTATTTATTAACTATTGTTATTTCTTGATTTTTATTTTTTTTTCTTAGGTATATCCACAGCAAGGAGAAGCCTTTCAAATGTGGTGAATGTGGTAAAGGCTTTTGTCAAAGTCGTACTTTAGCAGTTCACAAGATTTTGCATATGGAAGAATCTCCACACAAATGCCCTGTTTGCGCGAGAAGTTTCAATCAGCGTAGTAACCTCAAGACGCATCTTTTAACGCACACGGATCACAAGCCTTACGAATGTACGTCATGCGGCAAAGTATTCCGCAGAAATTGCGATCTCAGGAGACACGCATTGACACATGCCGTAGGCGATGTTCCTCCAGAGGCACTGGAAGAGGCATTGAGGGACGATGACAGTCCCGAAGAGGATTGCCCTGAGCCTGGACCATCTTCCTCATCGACGTCCACAACACCGTCCGTATCTTCTGCATCTTCTAGTTCGTCTGGATATCCTTCCCAAGGATCTTCAGTTCCACCATCTGCGCCTACAGCATCGGCTTCAGCACCATCTCTTCCTCAGAGACCTCAACTTCAGATTAGAAGGGATTTATTACCCGCTGTGAAGACATCGACGGTGACCAGTGGAGCTTCTGCGGCTCATTCTGTCACTCAAAATCCACCGGCTGCCCTTCCGCCGCCACCCCCACTCATTTTGGCTTCTTATCGTCGAAGAATTGGCTCTCCAGGTCCTTCCAGAGTATTTCTAGAACTTCAAGAGCGCGAGCGCGAGAGAGAACGAGAGATGGAGCAGAACAGAGAAAGAGAACGTAACAGGGAGCGTGACAAGGAAATAGCTAGACCATCGAGAGCACCAACACCACAACCACCACCACCACCACCTAGACCTGCACCAGCACGTCAGGGTTTTACCATTGCGGATATAATGGGTCGATAGAAAATTTGTCGCAGGTAGTTTTCCTGTGCTTGAATTTCTCTTTTATATATAGGCTCTATGGATTACACGAAGGAGAGGTACCGGTCTTCACAAAGAATAGTCTTTCTAAAGATTCTATGAATTCTATAATATTTTTGGAATGCGTAAGAATATGGCTAATAACTTGTTAAATTTGTCGAAAAATCTTATTTGTATGTTATTTATGCATATATTATTGCAATACATTTTTCATGTAAATATGAGAAAATTTAAATGAAAGGGTTTAAACATAAGCAGGTGAGAAAGATATCTTCATAATATTTTTAAAATTCTGAGTGCGCGCAATTCTAAAATAGTTATTAGACTCGGAAAAACTTAACCCTCTCAATCCAAAATTATTAGGCATAATTAGATAATATATGCATATATTTGTATATTATTCTGTTATGCCCAATATATAAATAATAATATAGAGAAATGAATTGTAAAATTATAATTTTGTATACGGATTCATATAATATACAAAATAATAATTTTATTATAAAAATGATGTATTATATATTAAATAAGATAATTTTTCAAAAATACGTAACAAGAAGATATTTTCATTATTACATAACTTTGAATGCAATATTGAGAAATAATTTCCTAGGAATGAGACGGTTAGAATAAATATATACCAAAAATGTGCCTTAATAGTTTGTTGTTAAAAAACAGATGCTCTCACTTCATGCTATAGTTGTAGAAGCCACAATACTTTCTGCGACACGCGTGAATCACACGATACCGAGGTGATAGAGAAAATGGAAGGCCAGAAGATATTAAGAAAACTGCGACTACGACGAAGTCGTATTCTTTTGTCCTGCAGTTATTCGAGAGAAGGGATAATGCAAATTTTGCGGTCGGGGTAATAACCTGTGCCTGTGCCACCGTGGCAGGTGCAATACGGCTTTGTACCTGCTCGATCCGCGCGCGAAATACCTGCTCCTTGCTACTGCTGCCGTTGCTTTTCCCTTCTAAAAATATTCCGACCTTAGACGAATATCAATATTTTTTTCTTCCCCTTCTCCTCCTCCCCCTCCCCACCCTGTGCTCTCGACTCGAAGAAGCATTAATGGTCCTTTTGTGAGACCCAAACTGTATACTGTTCGACCGCAGAGGCGACCCTTTCGGACTATGCCTCTAACGTCTACAAAGGTATACCTTCTTTTCAGTGGATTTTAAAGAATCCAGTATTAGAACGATCCCTCGAATATACATTCTAGAATAGCTTTCCGTTTTTAAAGCGTCCATTGTGATTAAATAAAATTTCGAATGTTCGAATGTTCGAATGATCTGGCCAACTATGCGTTAACGCGCGTTATGGATGAAGAATACAACATAATCGGGTACAAAATATATGCTTGAAATGATATTTAATAATAACAATGTATTGTCGTCTTTCTTAATTATAAAAGTACATAGATTTTTATAAATACTGAAATTTCTCATTTCGTTAAGGACTGTCTAAAAGCGAACAATCATTTCCACAACGCTTTGTTTTGCGCGAGATTATTAGAAATAAATTAAATTAAATTCTATTTTTTACGGATATGCTTATAATATTATCTATAATTACAAGTATTAAACAAATTTGAAATTATCATTAAATATATTCCAAATCTGATTTTTCTTAATAAATTAATTTAATTTATTTCCAAGTTGTTTTAATGGCAGCGAAACATTGTGAGAGGAATATCATGAATTTTATAAATAGCTGATATGAATGTTTTACATTCGCCATTCAAATAGTCGAGTAATTGTACATGAGACTATTTGCGTAATGTTTTATATGTGTAATAATAATAATGTAATTATTATACTTTAAGTATACTACGAATTTTCCAAAAGTGTGGGATTCGAATGTTACATTACTAATTAGAACACAATTATCAAATGAATATTAATAACAAGATTATATCACGTGTTCAAGTTATAAAATATAAAAATGTATGAAAGTTGCGTATGAAAGTAGTCAAGTGAGAAATTAGTTCTAAAATTCCATCCTGACTTACAATATGATAATGTTAGTAATCTATATTTTAAACACAAATGTAATTTTTTTATATGTATGTACATGTGAAAAAGAAAGAAAATGAAAAATACAATCTGTATGTGCGTGCGTGCGTGCGTATGTATGTGTGTGTGCGCGCGCGCGCGCGCGCGCGTGTGTGTGTGTGTGTGTGTGTGTGTGTGCGTGCGTGGGTGTAGGTGTGGGTGTGTGTAGGAAAGCGAGTGTGATAGCAATAAAGAGAACGCAAAAAGAAAAAGGTAACAAAGAAGGTGAAAAGAAAGGAAAAGAGAAAAGTATGTAAGAAGACACATTTGATGTGCTCTGCGATGCAATTTAATGTATAGTGATATATGTAATGTACAATATACTATGTACAACGAGAGCCTGCATCGAAAATTACAACGTGCGAGCGATCAATTTCCTGTTATTTTCTACGTTATTAGTTTATTCCTTATATCAGTAACTATATTTTTAGATTTATATGAAAGTTAATAAGCAACTTTGTAAATTATATTAAGAAAGATGAAATAAAAAAATATAAAAAAACGATAACAGTTGTAACATATTCATTGAAAAAGCATCTTACAAGAATAAAATTACATTAAAAATACTATACTTAACTTGTATTTTGTATTTATACAAACAATGATTTGAATAATTAAATTAATTTAATGATTTAAATTAAATATTAATTAAAATTATAAATCGCAACTTTTGTAGTTTTAGAAATTTTATGATATATTTTACAAACTGTAGTAGAGTAAATATTTATACTATATAGCAAAGTTTTGTAAGATATAATTTAGTAAATTATATAGAATGTGTAGAGATAACTACAATTGCAAAATCAATTTACAATTAATTTAAATTAACAATAATGTTTATTATATTAAATATGCAACCCAATATTTCAGTCTGAACTGAAATATCGACTGAAACAAAAAAAATCCTTTTTTTTTTGGAAGAGGAACTTCTAAAGGTATACAGCCGACAGTAGCTAACTTATCCGCTCAGATAGAAGGAATTTATATTAATGAAATTGTAAAATAAATTCTGGACATATTTAATTTACTTATAGATTTTATTATAGTACATATTAAAAAGAAAAAATAAAAAATTAAATTGCACGATACGCAATGATGATATTTACCAACTGTTAGTTTCTTCACGTACATTTATAATCTTCCAATACTTTTATCTAGATAGCGCAAGAGCTTCTGTACAAATATGTAGAAAGTAAAAAAAACGAAGGTAAAAAAAACAGAAATAGCTTGGCATTTCAAATTTTATGTTAAACTTACAGATAAGTCCAAAGTATTGTAAACTAGGAGATATAAATATTCACAATTCCAAGGAAACCGAAGCTTAGGTTTAAAGATACAAATTTTAAACGTGCCTTTAAGCAACTTAAAGTATATTGACAATGTCCACTATGTTATCTTAATCCTTTGTGAAAGAAAAAAAAACCTTTGTTTGACGGAAACCATCCGTGCACTACAGTTCAAACAGTATGTAACTGAATAAATGAAGATAAGATAATTTCGTGACGGCTTTAAACTATGCTGGATTTTCATTTTTTTGCAGAAGAAAGCTTGAACGCAGCTATCGTAGAAAAATATTAGCAAAAAATATTGTTTACATTATGTCTAATTTCTGTATATAATTTATTTTAATTATGTAATATTTTTTCTAATATTCTTTTCTAACATTTTTTTAATTAGAATAATATTGATAAAATTTTAACTTGTATGTGTGTATATATATATACTTTGTTAAATAAACATTGTTTTTATAAGATAAAAAACTTCGCTATCTTCAAATTGAATTAATTATCCATCATAAGGCGAAATAAAATTTTGATATTTTGCACATTATATTGTATATTAATAAAATTTTATTAAAACTTACATATTAATAGACTAATAATATATTTATAAATATCTTTTTTATTATTATTATTAGTTATTATTTTTATAGAGTTATTATTTTTTTCAATTAATTCTATCTTTGAAATAGTATCAAAATATTTTAAAACTCTATATATATATATAATATATAGAAAACTGAAATATATATAATAAATCATTCATTTATTTATATTGCAAAAAAAACATCCTCTTTTTATTGCAGAAGTGCATACAAAAATTTCTTGTTAATAAATAAAAATAAAAAAATTGTTTTTTTACGCAATGTCGAGAAGTTCGTTGTAAAAATGCCGACGGGTTTCCAGGTGAACTTCCGTTTTGGCTCAATTTGGAATATTGGGCGATTTACTTGCGAGAAAGTTTGTTTGTTGTACTTAAACGCATGTTGTGCCGCTGTCAGCTCGGCTCATACATTTTACGAGCCAAGCTCCGCCGCTCGCAGACGGCTTTATGGCGGGGGAGGTGAGTAAAAATCGACAAACAATCTATTCCATCCGTACATGTCGGGCGCGGCCCGTCGTTGTTACACGAGATGATAAGTCCTACACGAATACGTCGTCTTCATCGTCTTTCTACTTCCTCAGCCGGCCTCGTTGTCGGTCTCTCTGTGACGGCGGCAACTTTCTGTGAAAATTTCGGCGTAACTCAAAAGCTAAGTCAAACATGGGCGTGTTTCACGAGGTGTCTCAGTAAATCCGGTAAAGCCGCGAAGGCAAATTCCTGCGAGCGACACACGTCACACTTTGCTTACGCATCGTGTACGTATATAGATATACATATATACATATATATGTATATATTATATACATATGTATCGCAAACTGGATGTGTCTACTTAGGCACTTCGCACGAAAATTGAAGATCACTTTGTCGTGAAAAAGCTATAAATGTCGAATAATAAGCTTCTCGCAGAAGCTTATTCTCTTTGACAAATAATATCTCGAAGAACAATACTTATTCTCATTTGACAAAATAAATGTAGACAAATAGAGGTATCATACGTTTATTTTTTGGATGTCGCAAATTAATATATCATATATGTAATAGATAATTAATTTTTTAACAGCATTTATTTATCTTTCTTTATAATGTTTAAAGTATATAAATTTCAGTTGAATATATAAATTTGTAACATTCTTCTAAAAATTTTCAAAAGTGAGTTTGAAAAAAAATGTTATTAGTTCTTTTCTGAAAGCTACAGATCATTATAATATTCAGTGTAACTATCGTCGTTTATTTTTTTAATATTATCTGGTTAATTTTTTTATTATTATCTGGTTATTGAATTAAATTATATTTAATTTAATTTAATTATAATAGAATTGTATGATAGAATTTATTGAGAGGATTTTTTGCATCACTTTAATTGCATAATGAATTATTTTATATATTTGTAGGTCAGAATTCATAGAGATCTTTTTGCATTACTTTTATCGAGTGATAGATTATCATTTAAATCATTTTCATATAGATCGGAAGTAACATAATTGCGCACACATAAGATTACAAGACGCCGTCGTGGAAGAGGTCAAATTTGCGTCCGGCATTATGGTGGTCGCCATAACCTTACGTCGCCCGTACATTTGCGGGCGTAGCATTATAACGTGTGCACGTTGCATACTTACGTGGCCAGCGGAAGGTGCGGCTTTAGTCCATGATTCTTCTTGGGTTCGTCCTATGCCCATTATGCGAGCGAACTCTTCGTGCTTTTCTGGACCTTAAGATAAAGTCTCGCTCACAACGACGTCCGTTTATCACCCGCAGAATTTTACGCGAGTGATTTTCTGATTTTCTAAATATTTTATGAGTACCAAAAAATTACTTACCAAAAAATGACTTACCAAAAAATTTTATTATTAGATATTATTTAAAGGTATATATACTTTTAGAATAACTTCATTGTCGGAATCTAATGTGTGTATCATCACAGATTAACAGTTATAACTATCTGAAAGCTTAGCAGGAATATAATATAACTCTTAATAAAGAATGTTATGAAAATTTTGACAAGATTAATGAAAATGAGATTACATAAACAATTTGATTTATAAAATTAAAGAAAGCGAGAAGGAGGAAGTGCTAATTAATTTAATAAAAGTTATTTTATTGTAATATTTTAGATTTCTATAATGTAACTCTTAATAACAATGATATCGTTATTGCCATTAAAAGTTACAGAATAGGAGCCTTAATCTGTTATTTCATTTATTAAGATTTATGGAATATTTATTCATTT
>Ga0157364_1007985_pt1 | contig 10953 bp, 16 predicted proteins | sample AttsexASBM2_FD_111476 | JGI IMG/M metagenome (GOLD analysis project Ga0157364, IMG submission 111476) | Fungus gardens microbial communities from leaf cutter ant in Ribeirão Preto, State of São Paulo, Brazil - Atta sexdens ASBM2 | ecosystem: Host-associated > Fungi > Mycelium > Unclassified ... | reverse complement strand
CTAACCACTAATAATTCCTTGTCACCAACTCCATTATCTTCCACTTCCCTCCATGTCCTACTACCAGTGTATTATGATGTAACTGGGTTATTTCTACTTTCAGCTCCTCATCCTTTGGCACATATACTTTACTCTTCTTTAATACTAAGTCTCTCTCTATCTGCCACTCTTCTTCTCTCAATGCTTTTACTCTTGCTTTCTTCATCTCCTCTACTACTTTAACTACCTTTTCATCCTTACTTTTTTTATCTTTTCTACTATATCTAATTTAGGTCTATTTATTACTACTTCATGTAAACTATGTAGCCAACAGTCTTTAATAAATATTTGGTTCTTATTATCTCTTTCTACACCTACTTTCCAGTCCAGTCATCTACTAAGTCTATCTGTCTTCTCTATTTTTGTGCTTAGTACATGCTTTAAGGTAAAATCAAACCTGGACAGATATAATGCTCAATATGCTTGTCTGCAGTTTGATTTCTGCACTTTCATAAAATATTTTAAGTTCTTATAGTCTGTCCAGATCTTGAACTTGTATTTTGTGCTTTCTAGCAAATATCTCCAGTTTTCTAACCCTTTTATTACTGCTAACATTTTCTTGTCATGAATCTCATAGTTTCTCTTAGTCTCATTTAGAGATTTTAAAAGAAAAGCTACTGGTCACTATCTTCTGTCTTTATACTCTATAGATAACATCACTCCTATAGCATAATCTAATATGTCTGCTTCCATCCCTATTCTTTTGTCTAGATCCAGTGTTGCTAATACTGGTTCTTGCATAAATCTTTTCTTCAACTCCCTAAATGCCTTCTCTTGCCTATCCATCCATATTCACTTCTGATCCTTCTTTACTATATCATGTAATAGTTTAGCTATGACTGTAAAGTCTTTAATAAATCAGTAATAATAGCTCACCATGTCAAAAATGAAAGCAGTAGACTCTATTTATTTTCTTTTTTCATTTTCATTTTCATTTTTTCTATTTTTAGAACTTAGGGTTAGGGTTAGGGTGAAAGATCATGCTGTTACATAGCAGGTCATATTAGATGACACAGTCACAAATCACAAGATACATGAAAGAAGATAGAAGATTCTGGAAGAATGATATTATACAACATGTACAACACACGTTAACCTTATAGCATACACATGGTCATTTAGGATAGGTTAGAAGTAGCTTGCACAGACCATTAGGTATTAGTATATAAGATAGACAATCCTGTATGGAGTTCTCTATTGAGTTTTCTTGTGTAAATCCTATACAAGGTTCTTTCTCTTAATTAACTCTAAGATCTTGAGTTTGTAACACACTAATTCTAAGAACTTCTGCACATCCTTGACATACTTTGGTGTCAGCCAGTCCAGAATACTCTTCATTTTGTCTTCTTCCATCTTAATCCCCTCTGGTCCTATCATGACTACTAAAAACTCTACTTCTCTAATCTTCTACTTACACTTCTCCAGTTTCACATACAGATCATTCTCCGCTAATCTTCTTATTACTTTTTCCACCAACTCATCATGTTCTTCTTCTCCCTCTGTACCAATAATTATATTGTTAATAAAACTTGCCACTTTGCTAGTATTAATGAGATTCCACAGAATTTTGTTCATCATAGTCTAGAATGTCACAAGTGAGTTTATTAGGCCAAAAAACATCACTGTTGGTTTGAATAACCTCTCTGGCATTATGAATACTGCCTTCTACTCATCTCCCTCCTTTATTATATCCCCATCTCAAGTCCATTTTTGTAAATACTTTTTTTATACCAATATTTTCTACAATGTCTGAAATTAAAGATAAAGTATAGTTATTTTTTATAGTCTATTCATTAAGATATCTATAATCCTGAACCATCCACTTCTTACTATTCTTCTTTTTCTCAAAGAACACTGGTACCATTTGAGGTGACTTTGAGGGTCTAATATATCCTTTTCTCAATTGTTCAGATATGAACTCATGCATCTTTTCCCTTTCTTCTCTCAACAATAGGTACATCTTTCCCTTTCTTGGTACAAACCCTTTCTTTGTATCAATTGTGTGATCTCAAAGCTTCCTGGTGGGCATCTGTTTACTTCCTTTTTTGCCAAAGACATGAATTGTTATGATCAATGCCTCAAGGATGCATCATGGAGATGGGCAGAGGGTATGATGACATAATCAGCTGCGCCATAGTTGTCTTGGTCAGTGCCTCACATAGTAGGTGCTCCTGCCTTGCTTCACCCTTATTATTCCCTCATGTTATCTGACTCATATGTTGCATGGACTATACAATACTCTTTCTTCTTTGAAGTATATATAGTATAGATACTCTCATGTATCCTTATACTTTACTAATTATATCAACCCTTATCTTCTCTCAAGTCTTTGTCTAAGTGCAACCTGAGCTCTAGCTTAAGGTTGTAACATGAATCCACTTATAGAACTTTACAGAAACTAGCTTCCTTGCTTTTTTCTCTGACTTCACTGTTTTCTCCTCCTTATTCCAAATTTCCCATTCTTCTGCTATCTTTCTTACTTCTGTCCTACTTTCTTTCTTCAGCTTTTTCTTCTATTTCCTGCTTCTTTATTCCTTCCTTCTTCTTTTTGTTTTTGCCACCTTGATTTTCCCTACTTTGGTCTCTATTGCTTCCCACATTCCTTCAAACATCTCATTATCTTGACTTCCCCTATTTTCCAGTTAATCTCAGAGTTATGATGAACAAGCTATAGTATTCCCAAAATTACATTCCACTTCTGTCCTCTAATTATATTGACCTATGTCCTCTTCTTATGCCCTTGGTAGTAGATGTTTACCTCTACTGTATGCTTGATAGATCCTTCTTTGTTAAAAGAACCATCTATATTTCTCATATATATAAGTCTTTCTATTTTCTTTAGTTTGAATCCTTACTTTCTAGCAAATTCCAAACTTATTACTAATTCTGTGGCCCCACTATCTAATAATGTCTCTACTGTTATTTCTTCTTGTGTATTAATCCTTTCTAATCTGATCTTCACTGTTATTTCTCTTAACATATATCTATTATCTAGGTTGCAGCAAGATGTATTATCTGTTGCTCTTGTAAGTATTGTAAACCTATTACTACTACTAAGATCTAATTGAGGACTATCAGATCTCCATCCCTATTTAAATTATTTTGTCCATTATTTCCTTGTCCATATTCCAGTCTTCTACCCTCTCCAATTATGTTTCTTATATCCCTATTCCTGTAATTTCTCACCAAATATCCAAATCCTCCATATATATAGTAATTTTTTTCTCTGTCCACATTTATTGCATAAGAATCCCTTCTTGGTGGTCCTATTTGTCTCTCCTAATTTCTTGTTAATACTATATTTGTTCTTTCTATCTCTTTCATCAAAATAGGCCCTATTGGTGCCTACTGTTGAGAAATCTTTTGCCTCCTTGGCCAAACTTGGGGCTGTGGCATCTATTGTTATAGTGCTCCCATGTTATTCAACTTTGGAGCCTAAGCTCTAGTCTTCTATCATTTCCTCAATTTTTCCTCTTCTCTTCTACTCTTCCTCCAATGTCTGTCTGAATTAGTGGCATGTTCATACCACTGCTTAATACTAGTTAGAGACTTTTCTGCCTCTATCAGCTTCCTCCTAATTACACCACTTATTCCTCCTATGAATTCTTCCACTAGTGCTTTTCTTTCATATCTACTTTCTCTTGCTATTCTTCAAAATTCCTATATGGATTCTTCTATCATTCTCCCTTCTTACTCCACTCTTCTTAGTTCTGCTACTTTTACTAACTCTTTATCTCCTTCTCTGAACTCCTTTCTTAACTCTAGTAAAAATTCCCCCACTGATCCAAACTCTGTTTCTTTCATTTCTAAATCTTCTAATATATTCTCTTTCCATATCTGCCAATTCTCCCTATACATATGACAGAACCTATTGAATCTGTTCCTCCACTGTAGCTTCTCTCATCCTCATTCCCAAGTATAGTCTGCATGCTGTAATAAATTCTCCCACTCTTATTACTTCTCTATTAAAAACTAGTGGCTTGGCCACCTCTATGTTGGATCCTATATTAGATTCTTCTGTTACTTCTCTTTTTCCTCCTACTGCTCCTCTCGCAATCAGAGCCTATATCTGCATCTACATTACTGCTGGCTGTTTTTACTGCTATCTAATAATTATATGTAAGTCATGTTAACTCATGTTGTAGCAACCACTCGTTACTCAAGGACAAATGATCTCACAACGAGCAAAGCTCTCCAATAGACTATCAAGTAAAGAGTGGGGAAATTACAAGAGAACTTGACAAGGAGCCCTCGCTGCATTGCTTCTCTATATATATAACTACATCATAGTCCATGCTACAACAATGTGTTTACCTCATGTTCTATTACTCATCCACATGTGTTTTCCATAAGGCCACCATGCTTCCTACATATGCCCTGATGTCATATCTTTAATCTCCACTATACATGTGCACACCATGTGTATACTATGAGGAACTGTTGTCTCTTGACATTATTCCTAACCCTAACTTCTTCTAGACTCTAAGTCCTTCCAGACTGCTCTAGACTCTGTCACATGACTTCCAGGTCACGTGCCTATCTCCTATCTCTCTTCCATTGTAGACTAATAATTATCACTACAATATATACTTGTCCAAACCCTAATCCTAGTCCAAGTCTATCCACACTCTCGTCTTATAACAACTCATAGTATATAATGGTAGTGGTAGTATAGGTATGAGGACATATATAAAGGGAAAGTAGAACCTGTGCTGGTCTCTCTCTCTGACTTATATTCCAATAACAACAAAATCTCAGTATGTAATAGTAGGCTCTCTTCTTGTCCTGTATATACATTTTACTAACTAATTTTCCTACCAACTACTAACACTATATGATTTTGGTCTAAGAAGACCATTCTACTCTAAGCAGTGTTTTAAAAATGCCTGCTATTTCTCTACATAGACAAATTACAAGTAGATCTGTAGCACAAGACTGATACTAGAAAAGATAGCTATCATGTCTATACAAGATAATATGTTTGAAATGCACCAGTGAGCTTTGGTATACACAAACAGCCAAGTTTTGCCTACTTGGCTAGTATATCCCTTAAGTCTAGAATCTAGCTATGTCCTCTTGACTAAAGAGCAGTATTATCCTTTGGTCAAGGATGATAAGAGAAGTAAGAATATGAGAGAGTTCTGTGCTGGACAATCTCTAAAAGAGAAATCAAGTTCTAATATTACAATTCAATAACCTTAGAATTGTTCAAAGAGAGAAATCTTGTATTTAGGTTAATATAAGAGAACTCAAGAGAGTTCTGAATACAATATATCTACCTTTATATACTAACTACTAATGGTCTGTGCTCTACTTTGTTAGCCTACCCTAAATAACCATGTGTTAGTCATGAGGTCAATATCTATTGTACATGTTGTATAACATTATTGTTTCTTAAACCTTCTACTATATTTTATATAATCATGTGACTATTACTGTGACCATGTCATCTGATCTGACTGATATGTGACAGTATGATTGTAACATTACTCTAACCTTAACCCTAGATTCCAAAATAGAAAATAAATCAGCAAGAAAATAAAAATGAAAAGGAAAATTAAAAGAAACTTGGGTTTGCAAGTCTGATAGTGATACAAAGAGGAGAAGAAAGTGGAAGTGAAGTAGAAAAAGATAGGAAGATGATTTTGAGGGAAGAAAGAGCTAAGAGGAAGATAGAAGTATGATAGACAAAAGTAGAGAAAAAAGAGAAAAAGGAAAAGATATTGAGAGAAGTGATAGTAAAGATTGGATTAAAGTAAAAAGAAGAGAAAGAAGGAATTATAGCAGAGACATTGTTGGATAGTAGAACAATAGGGTTGGTAATGAGTGAAGAGTTTGTGAAGAAGCATAGATTTAGGAGAATGAAGTTAGAAAGGCTAGTATATGTGAGAAATATAGATAAAATATTGAACTATGCAGGACCAATAGTGTTACAATTGATACTTCATGGATTTAGCATAAACTAAGGTTAAGGACAATGACAATATGATTGGCTGCACTGAAGTTATCTCAGTCAGCATCTCATATAGTAGGCATTGATTTATTGCTCTTCTTTCATGTTCTATGACTTATTTCTATTGTGTACTGTGGATGATATCCTCAAGAACTTATAGTATATATAACATAGACATACTACTGTATCTTTATGCTTTATCAATTGCAAACATCCCTTACTTCTTACTCAAGTCTTTGCCTAAGTTACAATCTGAGCTTAGTCTAAGATTATAACAAATATGTTACAAATCTAAGTTCTTAGAGTAGGACAAGTAAATGAACCTTGTATTAAGTTAATATAAGAGAACTCAATAGAGAACTCTATACAGAATTGTCTACCTTATATACTGAAACCCCCTAGTCCATGCTACTCTACTTCTAGCCTACCCTAAAATAGCCATATGTTTATCTTAAAGGACAACATATATTATATATGCTGTATGACATCATCCTTCCAGAACCTCCTACATCCTTCCAATGTGACATGTGACATGTGACTGTGACTGTGTGACATCACACTAATCCTAACCCTAAGTTCCCAAAATAGAAAATGAAAAAAAGAAAATAGAAATGAAAAAGAAAAATAGTTAGGGTCCATTGTCTTCAACTCTAATAAAATAGTAGATATAGTGGAAATAGAAATATTTTTAAGGGGCATAAGAAAAAAATATCAATAGGTATGATAGGAGGTCAGAAATAGGAGGTTATATTGGGTATGCTATGGCTAGTATGCTATAACCCAGAGATAGATTGAAGAATAAGAGAAGTGCATATGACAAGATATCCAAAAGAGTATGGAAAGAAATAGAGAATAGAAAGACAGACAAAGCCAGGATGGTAGAAGCAAGAAGAAAGAGAGCAATAAGAGAAGAAAAAAAGAAAAGAGTTTAGAAGACTGACAACAAAGAAAGAGATAGTGATAGTAAGAATAGTAGAAAAAAAGAAAGAAGAGAGAGATAAAGAAGATTTGATAAAGCTAAGAACAGTAGAAAAAATAGCTTCAAGACAGTTCCATAAGTATCTGAAGGTATTCAAGAAGAAAGAGTTAGAAAGAATACCAATGAGAAAGACATGGGATTATCCTATAGATCTCAGAGAAGGTTTTGTGCTGGAGAGAGAAAGTTCAAGAGTTTGTAAAGGATCAGTTGAGAAAGGGGTATATTAGGCTATTGAAGTCACCACAGATATTACTGGTATTCTTTGTGCTGAAGAAGAATGGTAAGAAGAGAATGATACAGAACTATTGATACCTGAATAGCTGGACAATTAAATATAATTATCCATTGCCACTGATTTCAGATTTAATAGATAGTATTGGGAAGAAGAAGGTGTTTGCAAAAATGGACTTATAGTAGAGATATAATAATGTGAGAATAAAGGAGGAAGATGAGTGGAAGATAGCATTCTCTATGTCAGAAGGGGTATTTGAGCCTATGGTAATGTTCTTTGGGTTGATAAACTCACCAGCAATGTTCCAGGCAATAATGAATGACTTGCTTAGAGATATAATAGAGAAAGAAGAGGTAACAGTGTTTATTGATGATGTGATGGTAGTGATAGAAATAGAAGAGGGACATGATGAAATTGTGGAAGAAGTATTAAGAAGAATGGAAGAAAATGATTTGTTTGTGAAACCAGAGAAATGTGTATGGAAGGTTAGAGAGATTGGATTTTTGGGAGTAATAATAGGGCCAGATGGTGTAAGAATGGAAAAAGAAAAAGTGCAAGAAGTGGTAGATTGGCCAGTACCAAAGAGTGTGAAAGATGTGCAGAAATTTTTGGGATTGGCAAACTACTATAAATGGTTTGTTAAAGATTTTGCAAAGATAGCAAAACTATTGCATGAGATGACAAGGAAAGAGACAAAGAGAAACTGGGGAGAGAAGCAACAGAAAGCATTTGAGAAGTTAAAGAAGAGATTTACAACAGAACTAGTCTTGGTGACACCAGACTTAGACAGAGAGATGAGAGTAAAGGTGGATGCATCAGATTTTGCTACAGGTGGAATGTTGTTGATGAAATGTGAGGATGAGAAGTAGAGGCCAGTCACCTATATCTTGAAATTGTTGAATAAAGCTGAAAGAAATCATGAAATTCATGATAAAGATATGTTAGCAATTATTCAGTGCTTAGAAGCATAGAGGCATTCCTTAGAAGGAGCCAAGGATCAGTTTGAAATTTGGACAGATCATAAGAACTTGAAATACTTCATGAACGCTTAGAAGTTAAATTGAAAATAGGTTAGATAGGCCTTATATTTGTCAAGATTTGATTTTGCTTTGAAGCATGTGGTTGGTAAGAGTATGGGATAAGCAAATAGTTTGAGTAGGAGAACAGATTGGGCAGAGGGGGTAGAAAGTGATAATGAAAATCAAGTAATGTTGAAAAAGGAGTGGTTAGAGATTAGAGCAATAAAAAAGGAATAGTTGTTAATTGAGGGGGCTGAGAAAGAAATAATTGAGAAAATTAAAAAATCAGAAGCAAAGGATGATGAAGTGATAAAAGCAGTAGAAGAGATTAAGAAGATGGGAGTTAAGGTATTAAGAAATGAGAAGTGGCAGATAGAGGATGATTTAGTATTGAAAAAAGGGAAGGTGTATGTTCTAGAGAATGATAAGTTAAGATTGGAGATTATTCAGCTTCATCACGATGCATTAATAGCAGAATATGGAGAACAATGAAAGACAGTAGAGTTGGTCACTAGAAATTATTGGTGGCTAGGAGTTATGAAAGAGATAAAGTGATATATAGAGGAATATGATCAGTGCTAGAGGATAAAGGATAGAGCAGAGATGCCAGCAGGAAAATTAAGACCTAATGAGATACCAGAGAGATTATGGCAGCATATATCAGTGGATTTTATTACAAAGTTACTAGTATCAAAGAGCTATAATTTAATCTTGGTAGTTTGCAATAGATTTTTGAAAATGTTACACTTTGTGGTGATAATAGAAAAAATAATGGTGGAAGGTTTAGCAAGATTGTTTAGGGATAATGTATGAAAGTTGTATGGGTTGTCAAAGAGTATGATATTGGATAGAGGGCCTTAGTTTGTAGCAGAGTTGATAAAAGAGTTGAATGAAATGTTGGGGATAGAAACAAAGCTATCTATAGCTTATTACCTATAGACAGATGAACAGACAAAGAGGATAAATCAAGAGCTGGAACAATATCTAAGAATGTATGTTGATCATAGGCAAAATCATTGGTTGGAATGGTCGGCAACAACAGAGTTTGTCTTTAATAATAAGATATATACAGTGACAAAGTCATCACCATTCAAAATCAACTATGGGAGAGAACTAAGGATGGGCTTTGATATTAGAAAAAAAAGAAGCATGTGAAGGCAGAAGAATTTGTGAGGAAAATAAAGGATAGATATAAGGAAGTAAAAGTAGTGTTGATAAAATCACAAGAAGAGATGAAGAGATATATAGATAAAAATAGGAAGGAGACAAAAAAGTATAAAGTAGAAGATAAGGTGTTGATAAGCATGAAGGACTTTCTGATAGAGTTGATGAAGGGAGTAATAAAAAAGTTAATGGAGAAATATATTGGACCTTATGTAGTCAAAAAAATTATATCAGAAAATGCAGTAGAGTTGGAGTTACCAGCATCATTAAGAATATACCTGGTAGTTAATATGAGAGGAATAGTGAAGTATTGAGAGCAGGTAGAGGAATAAAAGAAGATCCTATCTCCTCCAGTAGAGATAGAGAGGGAAAAAGGATATGAAGTAGAGAAGATTTTGGATAAATGAGAGAGGAGAGGGAAACTGAAGTATTTAGTAAGATAGAAGGGTTATACAGTAAAGAAAGACACATAGGAAAAGTTAGAAAATTTGAAAAATATGATGAATTTAGTAGAGGAATTTGAAAAATGTATAAGAGAATGATAGATGTTATGACTTAGACTCTGTGTTGAGTAAAAGACACACTCTTGTATTGAGTAACATAAGAGAACTCGATAGAGTTCCTACTACAAATTAGTCTACCTTATATATCTTTTGCCAATGGTCTATGCTAAGCTAATTCTAGCCTATTCTAAAGGCCATGCTTTGTCCATAAGACCAACATACTATTGCTATGCTATATGACATCATCTCCTTCTAGCACCTTCTATATTGTTCCATTGTGTCATGTGGATGTATGATTTTTGTGATCTGTCATGTGACCTGTGATGGTGTCATACTTTGTCTTCTTTGTCTTATGATCAACAATAAAAAAATAAAGGAAAATAAAGGAAAATGAAAATAAAATAAAATAAAACTAAGTCTATCATCTTCAATTTTGACAATAGATAGAGAAGAGAATAGGAAAACAGAAGACAATAGAGATGGAATTAAATTCAGAGGCAGAGAAGTTTAAGACGAGTGAGCTATCAGAGAAGTATTGTTATGAACTTATTCCTTAGGGTTGGAAGTAAGAACAACTCTTGTATTAGAGAAACACAAGAGAACTCAATAGAGTTCCTAATACAAAGTAGTCTACCTTATATACTATTACCCACGGTCTATGCTAGCTACTATGCACCCTACCCTAAATGACTATGAGTATAACATAAGGCCAGCATGTGTTGTCCATGCTATATGACGTCACTTTGTTCCAGAACCTTCTACTCTATTCTCCCAAGTCCCATGATTAGTCTTGTGACTACACCATCAATTTGTGACTGATATGACAGCATAACTGATAACCCTAACCTGGGTTGTTCTAAAAATAGAAAAATAAGAGAAATGAAAAATGAAAAATAAAATAAAGTAAAAAGAAGAAATAAAAATGAAGTCTACTGTCAACCATCTTGACAAGTATACAGCAAGAATTTTGTTTGGATAGGATAATAATAAGTTTGAGAATAAGTATTTAAATAAATTAGAGAAAAATTGGGTAAGATGGAAAGAAAAGAAGATAGAGGAAGAGG
>Ga0157364_1007984_pt1 | contig 10954 bp, 5 predicted proteins | sample AttsexASBM2_FD_111476 | JGI IMG/M metagenome (GOLD analysis project Ga0157364, IMG submission 111476) | Fungus gardens microbial communities from leaf cutter ant in Ribeirão Preto, State of São Paulo, Brazil - Atta sexdens ASBM2 | ecosystem: Host-associated > Fungi > Mycelium > Unclassified ... | reverse complement strand
ATATACTTTGACAAATAATACATATAAAACGTTATTGAGGTTACACGTAACCGCAGAGTACACATTGTACTTTCCGTTTTAACTTAATATAATTGCACCATGTTACGATAGTTTATTAAGAAAAATCTATCGTTTATATTTAAAAATAAATTTATTGGCGAAAGCTTCATATTTTAAATACAAATTATAAATACAAATAGCTTTCATAAAGGGTTAACTGTGTAATTATATTAAATAGTCTACCAAAGAGAACAAGATAGCTGATTAACTATTGTGAATTTGAATGCGAAAAAAATATTACATTATTTTTATATCATTTCAAGTGTGAAAAATATATTTAAAGAAAAAATTTATAATTTATATAATTTATATAATTTATATAATTTATATAATTTATAATTTATAATTTAAAGAAAAAATATATTTAATCTTCTCTCTCTCTCCTATTATTAAAATTTTCATCTAAAAAATCTTTTCAAAATGCCTTTTTGACAATTCCGTCGAAGACTTTAAAAATAATAATCTAAAAAAATAATAATAAAAGAAAAGATCATTTATATCGTATATATATTTTTTTTAATTTTTCAAAATTATATAATTGATATTCTCGTATATTTTCAAATTTACGAAAGTTATTCAAACATTTTATATATTATAGAATACATCTGTGTTATTTACACATGCGCAAATACAGAAAATTCTTTTAACTTCGCACACACGTCCATCGAACCTTTCAAGTAAAACACATTTTCCGTTTTCAACCTCTTAAAATATACATTTCGTGAAGTCGCTACACAACCAATTTAAACATCGCAATCGAAGATAAATCCACTGGACTAAATGTGCAATTTTAAAATATACTAGACTGTATAATAGTTACTTTGGGAGCGATCTTTTTATAACGTAAATAACATTAGAATAATTTTCCTTCGAAGGGAAAAGGGATAGGAAACTTATTAAGAGTTAACGGTAATCAGGAATTTATTTAGTGACGATAAAAATTTTTGGCTTTTAATAAATATTTCCTCAAATCGGTGCTAGGACCTGACACAGCAAATGCGATACAAAAATGAACGAGAAATAAACATGAGAATACATAATAGATATCGCTCGAGATGAACATATGAAAAAATGACATCATTCACACGCAGGAAATGTCGCCTATATCTATATATGTCTCGCGAAACTGAGAAAGAAAATTCCGCACATGATGCTTTAAGGCACGTAATACAACATAATGACACTAGCGACAAATATGCGTGTACCATTATATTCCACATTCCCATTGTCTCCGTATATTGCGTATTGCATCGACTCGAGGAGTTCCACGATATTATTACATTTCGCGATCTTTCGGTTTACACGACATGGATAGCATTATCGACAGAAGACCCTCGGCTTGACAGACATATCGTAAACGCTTAAAGGACACGACATCGTTATCGCAGGAATCAGAGCGTTCTGCACGGAATGAATCGATAGCGGAGCGGTCCACGTTCCTTCCGAGGCTGTTACGCCAGATTCCACATCAACCCTGCAAATAATTGAGCACTGTTCATAGCAATTAAATCCATCGTTAAGCCACGATGATTATAAGGGAAGGTATTGACGTAGAGAAGATACAAATAAATTTTGAAGACTTTAAAATAAATTGATTATATATATGTCCTCCTTCGCGGTTGTAAGTATAATACATTTTCAATTGTTTGCGAATTATATCTTATCATCTTTTATAGATATATTATTTACCCACTAACAACCATGAAAACTCATGACAATTTACTCATATTTGATTTATTTTTTGGAGCTAGAAAACCATAATCTAATTTTTAATTTAAAATATTAATGCTTTCTCTCCCTTTCTCTCTCCCTCTCTCCTTCTCTTTCGCTTTCTAATGTAACTAGCTAATAATTTATGTAATTTAATTTCATAAACGAGATTACGAAAAATTTTTTCATCGTTTATCAAAACGAAATTAATAATAGAAAATTATATCTTTTTTTATTCTCCCCTAATTGTTACGCTTATCAAAGTAAATAACTAAAATAATGACTCTGAATACGATATAACGATCCAATTTCTAAGGTTGGAATTAATATCGTTAACGGGAAAATTGTATAAGAAAGGTAGAAGAAGAAACGTGTTCGAAAGAGAACGAAATTGTGAAGCAACTCGCAAAAGTTTTGGGCACTGTGCTTGGAGTTGACTTAACATCTTTGTTAATCCGTGGAAACAAGATATCGTAAACTGATAGTCTTACGTCTTGAGAACGGGCGATGCATAAAGAACGAGAGGATTCACTGGCGGCGGTTTGAGAAGTACGACGTCGACACCCGATGAATGTAATTCGTTTTTTAATGCCTCTGCGGCACCTTCAACGGCTCTTCGGGATGCGCTGAAAGCCACCAATCCAGAGCCTGTCTTACTGCCGTAGCTCGTTTCGGAGTCACCCAAAAGAACGATGCGTCCTTAGGAACAGAACATTTTCAATAAGCCGCTTAAAGAATGAATATGGTTTTGCTATCGGTGAATAGTCTTGCCGCTGCGCCGAGCGCTTTATTCGGTGCTATTGTGCACTGCTGCAGGTTTCAAAGGAGCAATTCACTTCCTCGAAAAGCGAGCAAATTTCTCATTAACTTAAGCTGATGAATAAGTTTCGACTCGACCATTTTTGTAGTAAAAGATTTTTATTTAAAATATTTTTAATAATAAATTGTTTACAGATTTTTTTAAATATTTGTTAATATCAATAATTGTTTATCAATTTAATTTATAATATTACTATCCAGTTTTAATTTAAGATTACGTTTTAAGACCGAAGATAATTGGCCTTTTCTAAATTTTAAAGAACAAAATAATTTTTAAAAAATACATATTTAAAAACTATGCTTTGACTATTTATAAAAAATTAATTTTGAAAGAGAAGAAAAAATTGGATGTAAAAATTATAGAAAGATTTTCTGAGAATTCAATATTGTATCATAAATTAAGTTTTTCCAACTCGAAGAATCAGTTTACAATTTTAAGAGAAAAACTTAAATTACTACATTGAATATATCTGATTTTGTATTTTTACTTGCTAGTAATTAAACATAATAAAACGAAACAAATTCAATAGCCCATATCACTCGACTATTTCCCTCCACGGGGGGAATCAGTCTCAATCAAACTCTAATTTGACCTCCTCTCTTCTAAAATCCTGGCTACGCCCATGGATATAAATTCACCGAAATATTATTTAATCAAGCTCAGGCAAATAAGATCTTTTTGATAAAACAATTTTAATTTTTATATAAATTAAAAAATTAATATTTTTTATTATAAATAAATAAATAAATAAATTATTACATTTTGTTATTATTTTTTCCGTTGTCCAAAAAGCAATTTTCTTTGGAGTAAAACAAAAAGAAATGTTAATCTTTTATGTAGCGGCAGACAATAATTTTCTTAGTCTTAAAATTTTGTCGAGTGTATTCAACGAACCTCTTTTGATACGCAATAGAGGGATGAATACTCTGGCTGTTCTTAACGGAGCAACCAAGTTGTGACGCAACATGGACTCCCACATTGAACTGGTTTGTTTCTCTATAACACCTGGTAAAACCAAGCCGCCTGTGTGCACGACTGCCCAGAGACCTGTAATTAAATAAAGTTCAGCGCTTTAGAGTACTTAAAGTGATCGTCCTCCCTGGGTGGCGCGGAAACGAGGCAAATGGAAGTTTATTCCAACGAACTTCGCTCGCGCTGAAGATACGTTATATATAACGAGCGGAAGGCCATCGCAAGTAAATACCGTTGCAATTTACGGTCCCCGATGATATCGAGCATTTGAAATTGTATCTCCAATCGGAAGTATGACTTATAAAACGAAAGTGCACTCCTCCATTTCCTGGCTACGCTAACTAAACAAATATATTCGGCACTTCCATCTCATTTTTCGCGACGAAAAACATTCGCCTGACAGTTCGTGGGTGTAACGAATAGCAAAAATCTGCGAATATGACGTTTGCGTTTATTTATTTTGCACGATGAAGGTACGTTATTTCCTCGTGTTTTCCCATTACGCAAACTTCCATTATGCACGCAAGATATATTGCACGACAAATCTATGCAGAAGTAAATATTCGTCTCGTAAAAATTTTGTTGGAATCATTGTAAAAGAAAGTTGAAAGTGCATTAAAGTTTTGAATGATTTATTCGAGTGTTTTATTTTTCTGTCTTTTAACCCTTAGGCTGACATCTATTAGACTCATTCAATTATAAATCACTTTTTCATGAATGTCAAATAATTCAATTTTCTTTATATTATATTTGCAAACTTTAATTAATATTAATGGAAAATTAGATCCGATGAAAAAGAATAGTTTTCACATATAATATAGCTTGATGTAGTGAACAAAGGATGTCTTAGACACAAGTCGTCAATAATGGATAATTTTTTACCTGTGCATCAAAAGTGTGAAACTTGTGCTTACAAAGCAGTTTTGATACACCATAGCTTATAAATTATTGAGTCTCGTGTTTATTATATCATAAACTACATTATATGTGAAAACTAATTCATTTTACCAGGATCCAATTTTCCTTATGATCAGTGCAGGTTCCTTTGGATTATTCTTAGACAATATATTTAATAGTCATTCTTTTTATATGAATTATGTATGAATGTATTATTATGAATGATTTCTTAAAATTAATTAATGCTTTTTAATTAACATAAATTAAATGAATCTTCCAAACCAGCATTAGTAACTGTTTTATAAATTTTTATAGTTTTATCAGTTCCGAAGAATTAAACATGTTTTGCAAAAATGATATTTAACTTGTGTATTTTCTCCGAATCTTGAACAAGTGATAACTTTACCTATATGTGTATCCGATTGATAAAGCTCGCGTCGAACATAATATAACATAATATAACTTATAGCTGAATTATTTTGGAAACGGAGAATGATTCTATATCTACATTATTCATTCAATATCAAATTTCATTAAATTACTGTCAGATTATTCACGTTCATCGGTATAGAAGTTCATTGGTATTTCTCACCGGGATAACTAATAATAGGATTAACGAAGTCACGTATAAAAGTGAAATTGAATACGTAAAAATTTTCAACTTATCTGTAATTAAATAAATATTGACGTTATTTGAAAACACACAATTACTGACGCTCGTTGCAGCTTGTTTGACAAATTATTCCATTTGTGATATGCTTAGTTATTATAATTAATGTAATTATATGACACAATTAAATGTGCATTATATGACACTGAAGTATTCGTGAAATAATAATTATGAGAAATTTTTAATTTAAAGAAAGTCAGTTCTAATGTTTTTTTGCATAATTATGTGATTGATAAAATAAAAGTTTAATTTGTATATAGAAATAACATTGAATTTTCTGTTTTCCGCATTGTAACTCTTATGAAGACTAAAAGGAGCGATTTTAAAAATAGATACATAATACATTTAAAGTACTGATAAAATAATGTAGATCCTAATGATAAATTTATGTGCGTTATTAAATCAACATAATTCCCTACATTAAATGTGAAATACGTATTTCTTTTTTCACGCAATCTATATAAATTATGAAAAGAAAAAGTCATGTAAAAAAATGTTACGAACAAATTATTTTTTGTTTCAATATTGCATTGTTTACACGCAAGCGGAACTCTATTAAATTTCGTAACTAAGTATTTTAGATGAAAGCGCAGAAATTAATATTTGACAATAATTTTAATATTAAAGCTAGAATGGCTTTAACATGGTTACAAACCGTAACATTACAAATACCATAACATCTCGAGGAAGTAATTGTAAATTAAATCAAAATATAAAGAAGTAGAGAAAGCATACCCGTTAAAAGCATTATTTGCATACACGATGCACTTTCTACACAGATTACATGTGAAAATATCATTTATATAGTCTAAACGTGATATGATATTGACTGATATCTTTTTGACATAAAGATTTGATTAAAGATTTTTTTTTAATAGATTATATTAAAAAGACATTCGAACTTTTGCCCATTTGGAAACTCTCTTTCCAATCTAATCTAATGTAATTCAATCGTTTGTTAATACGAAATATAATGCTCAGTTTCTTCATCGATAATAATTCATGAGAAATGAAGCATTAATTTCAAGAAATGCAAAAATTCCCATACTGATTTTAGAAGACTTGAATATCACACGACAGTTTCTCCTTTCTCTATCACAATCCTTATAATGCTATTAAAATGAAAGTATGAAATTCATATAAAAGATTGTTCATCTCTCTCTCTCTCTCTCTCTCTCCCCCCTCCCCCCCTCTCTGTCTGTTTGTCTGTCTGTCTTTGTCTTTCTCTTTCACTTTCTATATATTAAATTATATTTTTAAAACATACATAATTACTCATTTGAGAAAGCTAATTGCCTCCATTCATTAAATATCTCAATCTTATATACTGACTTTTATGTATTTAGTTCTTCTTTCAAATTAATTATTTCTGACTTTCTATTTATTTTACAATTAGTATTGCGATTATTTCTCGGCTAGCTCGATTCAATGATTAACCAAAAAAATCGAATGAATAAAACATCTTGCCATCCTCGCCGGCCGGAAGTTTTGCCCTGACAGCATCCAAACAGGCGTGCAAACTGTCCTCCCTTGTCGGATCTAGTTCCAATGGCACGATTTGACCACGAGCACGTGCGGCTTCCGGTTGCTGCGGATCACCATCGCTCGTACCGTCAGGTTCATCCTGTTTCTGCCGCTCCAGCTCGACCGCCTTCAAGATTTTGACCGACGGTGAGCTACCCGTTGGATCTAACAGACCTGCGAACACCTGTCGCAGGGAGAACATGACATGTTATACATTATGTTTTGAAAGACCACCGCCGCCACAAGCCCACATTCCACGTGCCACTCTGTTACACACCGTATTGGCACCGCTCGATACCGCACGATATGCTTTGACGTTGATAGGTCGTGTTAAATGACACATAGGCTCGACTGTGACTAATGAACTGGATATTTTAGTAAAGAACGAAAAACTCGAAATTCTTCTTTCAGGTATTAATTTTAGAAGATATTTTATAAAAATCAAAATTAAGAAGATAAGATGTTCCCAAATACTATTTCGATTGATTAACTTAAATCTTATTACTGTATAAATATATTGCTTTTTCACTTAAAAAAGTCACATACATAAAATCGAATAATTAATCAGTGAAAAAATAAATTTAATTAAAGACGAATCAAGCAAATTCGATTAAAATAATTATCCATAAATTATATTGATAAAAAAATTAAGTTTCTTAGAAAAAGGAGAAAAACTTTTTTAATTTGAGACAAAATTAAACTAATCAAATAATATCGGCAAAAAGAATATATTCTTAATATATCATTTTTTGTCATTTTTATTTCACAATCCTTAAAAACTTCTTTTTAAATTGTGTTGCTTTTTGATGGAATTCAATTAGTTTATCTTTACGATTAATAGGGTAATGTTTATTTAATTCATTTATGATAATAACTTGAAAATTTTTTTATATCATGTTAGAAGCGATGATGGAATGATGTTTTACATTGAAAAACATTGAATAATGTTATGTAGAGTAACTTTAATTCTTAAACTTTTAATTTTTATTTAATAATATATCGACAACGACTTTCAAATAATCTTACGTTTCAGGTCTTACATTTTAAAATACTTATCTATATCCTTTTGATTTTATTTTGAATTATTAATTGCTAAAGTCAATTAAATTATTTATATATTTATATATTTATATATTTAAAAAAAAACAGTATTTATAAAAAATAATATCAAGTTTTTTGATGTATTCTCTTGATATATGAAAGATAATAAGTAAAGCTCGAAAGTCAGAATATGTGGAACAATCTAATTATCGCGATTAATTATAAATAACTACATAAATGACTTATTAATTTTATCTTTGTACTACATGAAAGTTTCGCTGTTTAGTTTCATTAAAGTATTTGGAGAGTATGCAAATGCTGTAAGTTGATTGATTGATCATTAATTAGCAAAATCGGACAAGATTTCAACATTAAATATTAACTAAATGTTGAAGAGCGTGGCGCAACTATTAGACGACAAAACTAACTTGCTGAATTTTAGAGAGATGATTACGTATTAGATAACTTTCCTGAGTATATTACCCATGAATCACGAGAGATGAAATTATTATCTTGTTGATCTTCTGGAGACGTAATAAATGTAATATTGCCATTCGATTCGGACCTTTCGCGAAGAAGCCCTTGCAAGATCGACGCAGAGAACGCTTCCCGCAAGTTATTACCGGAGTAAAATCTGAGTTGGCCAAGTATCTTTCAGTGGCAATCTTTTGAAGGATGACTCTTGAGTGGTGACACGATATACTCAGCGAGACTAGCGAATACGTGAATACCTGTCGAGAAACTGTCGGCAGAACTGATTTAAGGGCTCACCAATGTTCCGCTCCCTTGACATGAGGAAACTAATTTGGAGCCCGGACTCCGACAATCTGAAATATGTTGCACGCTCGAAGGGATAATGGGGATTCTGACGTAAGGCCGCGGGATATTGCGTTTCAGTAGTTGTCGTCGCGTTGCATGGTATCGCTCAACTTTAGCCGTTTAGATTTCGCGAAACCGCGGAAAAAGTGGACGTACGAGGGATCTATCCGTTTTAAGCTAGCGTGCCCAAACTAGCTGACAGTCGCTTGCAAAGTTACTCCATCTCGTGTGATAAAAGAAAAAAATAAAGATGACAAGTATGAATGTTCTTCTCGGAATATACATGGTTTTCTGCGATAAATTCGAGATTTATGCAGTCATGAAGCTGACTAAGAACTGTCCAAATAATAGCTTTGACCCAATTTTGATGATAATTATGGATTGCAAAAAACAGAGAAACGAGTAATAGTCGACGCTGCGATAACGCAAGACTCGCCACCATTTGCTAATGCGTGTTTCCGATAATCGTCGATGTACACAAACTTCAGTGCAGTTCCCACGCAATAAAGCGGTCAGCCGTTACTTCGCGTAGCCTTCGGCATTTACAATGTGGATCTCTCGCGGTTCTGAATTTTGAATATTCACCGAGCCGCAGAGAGAATATCGGCGGCTGGCAGCGTAACGGAGGTGAACGTACGGTGAAGTTTATGCTGCCGTTAATTTATGACGGTTACACGCATACCCCTTGTTGCCATTATTACCTTGTAGCCGGCTTCGTAGAGTGCAAGGGCGATCTGTAAGCCTACGCATGTATCACAGCTGGTAACGAGTACGTGACGTTTGTTACGCGACTCGTATTCGTCGGCAGCATTTCTGGACTGTCGCATCAGGTAAGCCAGCAGGGCTGCAACTATCGAGCACAGAGCCAATATCTGCAGGGCCAAAACGGCCCCGGTTTCGACATCCATTGTGACCGATTGGCGCGAGGAAACTCTGCGAGAATGAAAGAGTCGTTAATATTGTAGAGAAGCGAATTCGTTTTATATTGAACTTCAATATATTAACTCGAAAGTGTTCAGTGTAAATAGAAGAGCTTCGTTGTTGCAACTTATATTTTTTGTAAATTAACAAATATAACATTCGTAAAAATAACACTACATAAACTTCGAATAATTTTTAGTTCAAGAAAAGGGAATAACATTTTTTAATGTATTTTGGCGCGTTGAGTTCGAATTTATCGCAAGAAAAATTCCATCTCGTATAAATTCCTAAGATATAGTGTGTCATTTTTATTTCAATTTTTAAGATATAACATAACTTTTTTAATGATTGAGGTGCGACAAATGACAAGCAAATGAAAAGAACATAAATTTTTTATAAATTCAAATTTGATTCAGTTTTAATTTAGATTATTAAAATATGACATTTTAATAATTTATCAGAACATGGTATGATTTGAATGATTCAATTATAAATGTGAATAATTTGAATTATCATGATTACCAAGAGAATTAATAAATATTCCCCATTAACATTTTTTCATTTATTATTATAAAATATATATAGAAATCGAAAAATATTATATAATTTTATGTCAAATGAAATAAAAACGAATATAAAAAATTTTCAATTATTCTTTTCAGTTTTCAGTTTTTCAATTATTTTTTGCTAACAATGACAATCTGAATTTCAAAATTATTGCCTAAAATCGCAAGAAATTTCGCAATAATTTAACTATAAAAACGCTCAAAACAACTCTCATAAAAAATTGAGTTTTTGTTTTAACAAGTAAAGGCTCTCTCGATAGATAAAAAAATCAAGGAGAGACCGAGAAGTGAGACGGAAGAATTGGTTTCTTTGGTGAAAAGTGAACGGCGGGGCGGGGTTACTTTTGTTGGAGAGAATCACTTGCCTTTCTAAACCGTATCTAGGCTCGACCACCACATAGATCGATTACCGATTTTCCGTGATCGTCGCGGAATCGAATAGAGAATGGAGAACTTCTCCTTCGGAGCCACGATAGACACGCGATGGAATTGCGACGATTGCTGAAAATCTTGCGCGTGTTCGTTTTCCTCGCTCAGCTGACTTAATAGCGGCGGAACCGTATACTGCTAATGTGTCGAATCGATTAAACTTGCCAGACTCGTATTTCACTAGTTGTACGAAGAGACATTTCTTCAACGGTGCGAAATATTTCTTCGCGAAATGTATACTTACTCATCGATATGTACTGTAACGATAGCACATCGAGCAACCCATCGAGAATCAAAGGCAGGGAATCTAATGCAAGCGAATAATATAACATCGATGCACTGTTATCAAAAATTATATATATTATAGATATCAAAAAAGCAGTGATAACTTATTTCTTAAGTTAAATGTGTGTGTGTGTGTGTGTGTGTGTGTGTGTGTGTGTGTGTGTGTGTGTGTGTGTGTGTGTGTGTGTGTGTGTGTGTGTGTGTGTGTGTGTGTGTGTGTGTGTGTGTGTGTGTGTGTGT
>Ga0157364_1007983_pt1 | contig 10954 bp, 3 predicted proteins | sample AttsexASBM2_FD_111476 | JGI IMG/M metagenome (GOLD analysis project Ga0157364, IMG submission 111476) | Fungus gardens microbial communities from leaf cutter ant in Ribeirão Preto, State of São Paulo, Brazil - Atta sexdens ASBM2 | ecosystem: Host-associated > Fungi > Mycelium > Unclassified ... | reverse complement strand
GATGGGACTAAGAAACCTTGCAACTCGTATATTATTATAGTAAATCTTATATTAAAGAAGCTACGCGGTTTGCGAGGTTATCTCTTTGACTTGATATATTGTTTAACGCCAGCGTTTTGTGAACATTGCTAGTTCAATTCATCAGGGCAAGGAGCAACCTGATGGTTGCTTCTCATACTAATTATCGAATTTCTTCTCGCCCTGATGAAGTAAACTATAATATTCACGAAATGTTGCAGGCATTTAACAATGTATCAAGAACAGTGTAACATGAAGATAAACCGCATAACTTCTTTGAAGAAAACATCCATGAAAGCTTCAAAATTATCAAGTTTCACCACATTTTGATATATACATATACTTTCTCAAAGAGAATTTTTAATAACGAGACAAAAAATATTCTTGACTTACTTAATCTTATCAAGACAAAAATAAATAAATATAATAAAAATAAATAAATATAATAATATAAATTTAATATTTATAACACGTATAAATTTAAGTTTATATATTTCTAGTTTGTTTAGAATATTAGTCTTTATCGATGTTATAACTTATAATGATGCGGTAACATGCACATGGAGCAAATGGAGCACATGGAGCTTGAGTATATCATTTTAGATTTAAGAAAGTTTCATTTAAGAGTAAAATATTTCTTTTTCAATATTAAGTATGATTATTCGATCCTTTTATGATAGATCGAAAAGTAATATTGGATCTGGGAATCTTTTCTATGTGATTATAATTTTATAGTACTACTTATTAAAATTTTGTTTTAATACAATTTTAACTTAAGACGTAGTTTCTATGATGAATCTTAGAACAAAAAAGGACGAATATAGAATTTAATTAAATTTTTACTAAGAAATATTTGACTTTAAATTTGTCAGATCCCAAGAATTTGTAATAGTATTTATAGAGCAAGGCCTGACTTCAGAAATATATTATGCTTTTGCACGGAGAATTAACATAGAAAAATCAACCGAAAAAAAGCTCGATTTTTTTTGGTTGTTTCGATTGTTGAAAACAATTACATATTACTCGCGAGTTTGCAACAATTGAAGATATCGAACGAAAAGAGATATCGAGTGAACGAAGAAGACAAACGAAATGAACGTATGAAAAAACGAGCGAAAAAATGATGAAAAAAGAAAATAGAAAAAAAAAGTATAGATGAAAAGCTTAAGAATCTCGCGATAGAACGCTTCTACAGTGCACTAAACTTTCAGCGAAGTTTGTCGAGAAGAAGCTTGCAGCGACCGGATCTGTGGAGCATTGTGGCTCTTTCAACTCTCTCTCCTACTCTTACATCCTTTCGCGCCGAGGGTGCATCAGTTATGTTGCGTTGTACCGCGACATGCAGCAATACCCGCAACATGCACAGAATTGTGGCACCTCGGTTGATCGGAAAATTTACCGCCGTGTTAGAAATGGGGCATAACACAGTGAATATAATGTATTATTAAAATATTCCATTATGCCATAATTTTATATATATATATATAAAATTATGCATTAAATGCATAATACAGTTATTATTATGTATTATATATAAATATATCATATTAATAATATATATTAATGTTAACAAATACACACATATTATTTTTAATTACAAATATATATTATTTATATATTTAATAATGTGAGAAAATATTATATTTTTGCAATATGCGATACTTGTAAAATCTGGGAAAAAAATCTGGTTTTAAGATTCGTATAAAGAATATTTTTACAGACTATGTATTTTGTATTTGAAATTCATTATTCTGCAATCGCGCGTGCAAAGTTTTGAGTTTCGCACTTCGGATAAAAGAATCTTATGCAAAAAATATTCCGTGCCGAAGTGCCGTTTCAGTTTCTTCTTCGCAATCCGCGACAAGTCTCCCGTCGACCTGTAGTTTTACAGTTCGTCCAGAAGTTCCGCCGTTTCGCAAACTTCGCCAGGATGGATTGCTGGCGCGAGTTAGTGTGCGAGAAGTTCTGTATGACCGAGAGTGTAGCTTGTAAATTTCTTTTCACCGGGCGATATATCTTCCGCGATGTAATGTTAGCGAATGTTTCCGTCCGCAGACGACCCAATAATTCTTATAGCACCTGCGTGCGTGGATATGGATTGATGTGATCCATCGTTCCATCACATTTCTTGTGACCTTTCAGTCACAAGTTAACTTCGTCAGCCATGACGAATATAATATAAATAATGTTACTCCTATAGTCATTTATTATTTTCAGCTCTTTCAGCTTTTTGCCATAAAACGCTATTTTGATATTTTGAGCTTTATAATATATGGCAATTATTTTTGTGGAAATAATTGATAACATTTAAAAATAATTATCTTTTTTTATTTATAAAAAGAAAAAAGAAATAAGATTATTTTTTATTTTCCAATTTAATTATTTATATTAACTCGATTAATGCAATATTAAATATGCATATACAATGAAATAAATTTTTTGAGATGAGATTCACTTTTATTATTGCACTTATATATATTTTTAAAATATTTTAAAATTATATTTTTGAAAATTAAAAAAGGAAATGACTATTTATAACCCGTTGCACTCAGTATAATTTGTGATTGGATAATCACAAATTATACTGAGTGCAACGGGATATAAATTGCCTTCATACGCAAAACTCTTCCATTTTGCGTATCGAGCAAGAAAAATGTTGGCATAATTTGCTCATAAATATTGCTGGTCGTCTATATGGCGCATCATGCAATTTGGTGGCGAATTTGTATGACGCAGGTGCAGGAGCATTTATGCTAAGCGTATTTTATAAACGGTACATACAGATGCGAAGCTCTGACATTTTCTAAACGAGTTAATTACTTTATGTTTTTTCTGTAACCATTAAGGTTTGTAAGAGCAAATGTAGAATTTTTTAGGTGTATGTATTTTGTAGATGTATGTATATACAGTAGAATTCAGCAAAATATTTCTCTCCAAACTGATATCTTGTTTTGCGGAAAATATTCTGTTTGATAAAAAATTATTTTGTTTTAGCAAGTAAATATGTCGAGTACAAAAAATATTATTTTTCACAATATTTTAAAACGAAATACGCGTAACAGTCCTGCAGTATGGTAAAATAATGTTGTATTGTTGCATTTTATCGTGCTAACATTTTAAAGGGAAAAAAGGAAAGAGGATTAAAAGCTGCATGATACACACTACTGGGATAGAATTACGTTGTTGCTATTCATTAGCGGTATAAAGAGCAAGTCGCAGAATATTCCGCGTTTACTCAGCTCACTATTCTCCAATGATCAGAAGCTACAATGTGTTTTCTCGCTTTGTCCGTATTCCCGTGCCTCGCGGGCTTAGCTTGTTTGTTGCGCTTTGTGCGCGTTTCTCGCTCGGCGACTTCCACCGTGTTCCCCGTTTTTATTTGCACGTTAATATTACATCTACTCTGCTATTCTGTAGCTCTTGTGTAACGCAGATATAACAGGGGAATATGTCGAGGAACGGATCGAAATTTCACGAACGAGGACCTCATAGAAACATGTATTTTCCGTCGAAAATATTTGTATTCTCATCTAATACGATGGATTATTTTAACTGGTGTCCATGTATCGAAAAAATGTTAGATAACATAAAATGTGTGATTTTAATGCTTTAGGCTATGATAATACTGCAATAATGTGTTGAATTCCAATTTATTTTTTTCGATAATAGCAAAATATCACCACAAAAATGCGATCATTACCACAAAGCTTATGCTACAACATTCTAAATTCGGCATTTATTAATTTTAATTGTAAATTTGAATATTGAAAATGATCCAATAGAGGTTAAAATGTTTGTTATGTTTTTATAATTTCTATTATAATTTCTGTGTTTATTAATACATAGCATTGAACATTCAGCCGCATCCAGTTTGGCTCGCAGCTCCTTTTTTTGTACTTATTGAATTTTTTAAATTTTAGAGTATTTTATATAATTATTGATTCTAACATGATATTTTTTTAATGTGAGAATTTTAATGTAAGGAAAGTATTTTGTTAAATATAAAAATTAAAGTAAAAAAATAAGGATAGTAAGGATAGTAGTCTTTTTTGTATTAAAGGAAAAAAACTCTTGATTTATTATCTGATTTATTATTGCTTTTATTATCTGTAAATTATACTTATAATTAGCAGATTGATTGTTATATTTGTTCAATAATGCTATAAATTCTGAAGTAGTCATCAAGTTAAAGATTAACTGGGCTTTTACAATAAGCCGTTATTTAAGCTTTAAGTCTTGCCATAGAAATGAATCATAGTCGATTATTCTTCTCACTTCTCACTTGACTGTAACTGGTTAATTACACTTAAAGCTTAAGTAACGGTTTAATGTTAAATGAGTGAAATCTTATTCTAAAAATATTATTAAATTTTATATTCAAAACTGAAGAATATTAATACATGAACACATACATTATCGTAATTCAATAAAAGTCCAAGTTAGGTTATACAAAATTGAAGATGTCTAGTACATTATCAATCGGAATAATTCAAAGTAGGAGTGTAGGATTAAAGAATCATTATAGAGTTCTTCAAATAAGAGTTAGAAGATTAATAAAGAACGTAGATCTCTATTTATTTTATTCTATTTTATGAGATATAATAAGCTAGATATCGAGAGAGAGAGAGAGAGAGAGAGAGATAGATAGAGAGAGAGAGAGAGATTGCATAAGATAAAATGAGAAAGCAACAATAGAATATTGTTTTATTCTGTCCCCCGCTTGTTTCCTGTTACATATGGCGGATCAATAAAAAAAAATCATCACTCGATATCCTGATTCCTGCTTGAGAAACTCTATCAATTATTACTGACACAACATTAGTTGTAACTACTGCTTGCATATGCAAAAATGTCAGTAGCGAGTCTCGTTACTCGGTTTTCGCAAGAGCTATCGCGGGAGCGGCGAGTAATAATTTCGTAATTACCAGGCCTGTTGCTCCCCAGAGAGAGCTCGACGTGGTCATGGCAAGTATGATTTTGCATTCACGCCGCAGATTCCCGTGGGTATCGTTGTTGCCAGTTGTAGTAGGACGGTAGGAAGAAGAAACTGCGGAAGTGGAGAAGTCCCCCTTGCATCTCTCGTGATGGCCTTTTTGGTTGCGGAAATGCCGGTGTTTTCTGCTCCGTCTGTCATTGCGCCTTCGCTTTTCTTTCTCGCATTTGTTGCTCTTTGTGTCTACCAGAGTCGTTCTTCTAAAGTCCATTTTCATGATTCAATAATTCCTTTGTTTCTATGTTCATTATGACGCTACATAACGTATTTTTAGAATTCATATTTAATAAGTCTGATGGAAAATTATGATATAATTTCATCATCAGAAGAAATATGTTGTATGTTTCTGACAATATAATTATACAATATAAAATTGTTGAAGGAACAATTGTTGATAGTTACAAAACTATCATTGATTATTCCTTCTATAGGATATTTGACAATGGAATCATGATTATTTAAGAGATTTCAATCGATCGACAGAAAATCAGCGAAGAATGAACTTAATAATTAATAGTCAAGAATAATGTACGCGCGCCTATGAGTATTAATTACATAAAACATGTTTTATAGAAGGCTCTTATTTTTTATTCAGTATATTCGATATTGCGAAGCGAGTGTTTCGTTTCCGTGGTAAATTTGATAAAAATTTTCAGCGCTTTAGTGGAGACAGTTTGTAATTTGATCGCGAACTAGATCCCACGTTTACCATCAGCAAACCCCGCCATTTAGCGCGAATAAATTTTCGCTTTTGTCTTTTTCGTAGTGTCTTGCTTAGCGTTATCCAAGCTCTCTCAACCCCTAAAAAATTATGCGCAATTTAAAAATCTGAGAATATATTCATTAAATTACTAACGTATAAGTGATAGTTATATTATAACAAAATGTAAGGCTGGACTCTTCATTTCCCAAATTATTTATAATGAAGTACGAATTCATTTATTTTTCATTGATATTTGATTATCTTTTAGTATTTCAACTAACAATAGTTCACAATTGAACTACTATCAAATTTAACATACCTACTTGTATTTTTCGAAAAGTAGATATTGTCTGTTGATATGGATGTTAAGACATTTTATATCGTACGCGAAGTGATATGAGTATTGGGATTTATAAATAAATTAGTACTTGATTTATTTTTGGCATGAAGCCGCGAGATCGAGGGGAGTGACTCGAGAGAGGTCAGCAGGAGATCGGATGATTTATCGTTGTAATTAATTCGGCACCAGCCTGCCGCTGGCTTTCGCGCGTCACGCAAGAGATACAGAACGGAAGAAAAAGGGTCATGCTCAGGGATTATTAACGATGCTATGGATGAGCACGATTTTCAAATTTACGTCAGTTGCATTACTTCCGCTTCTCGTACACGCAAAATATAAAAATTACATTAGTCTTGAAAAGTGTTGGAAAAATTTCTCTTCCTTCCATCTATCTCTCTGCATAAACGCGTGTACGCTATGGAAACCCGTGTTTACTACAGTTTCTCTCCAAACTGTAATTACATTTGCAACTGAAAAAAGTGGTCATATTTTTATAACTTGAGTTTTTAAATTGCTAGTACTTTGCTACAACTGGAAGCTCGTAATATATCTAACCATCATACCTGTATAAAATAAAAAAATATTTGACTCTTTTGCAATGCAATTCGTAACATTGTGGTATCGTTACGGTTATTATCAGGTTTTCATGATTTTCTTGTATAATATTTTACATGTTACATTATAGTAATGTTTAAATAATACCGAAAATTGCATCACGCTTGTAGATTTGAAATATCACAGTTATAATGTTGTTTTAAAATAACCAAAGTTGATTTCATGTATCAAAGTTTTCTTTATACGAACTACTCTCGTAAATGTTTTAGATTACACAAAACGGACGATCGATCCAAGCTACATGATCGTACGTGGCCGATTAAGAGGGTCGGGGTTTTAAAAAGTTTAACGATAAACGTTCCGTGAGAGAGTGTAAAATTGTCGAGTATTCACGTTGAAAGATACTTGAAAGTATTCTTGTCACATTTTATATATTATTCTTGTCACACAATAGTATGTCACTATTTCATGATACAATCAGTGAATTCATTTTGATATAATACTAGCAATATTTTTTATTAAGTTCGATTCTCGTTTTGATTGTATTATATATTTTATTATATAATATATTTTAGTATATTATATGATAAAATATATAATACAATCAATTAGTATATTCATTTAGTATAATATATAATATATTTTATTATATTTTTTACTAAAAATAATTATTAATAGGAAAAAAATTTATAATATATTTAAAGATTTATTATGCACATACACATGTCCTTTACCTAAAAAATTTTCTTCTTTATTATTTTTCTGAAATTGAAATTTTTTTATTATTATGTTTTATAATAATTTAAAGAATTTGTAATAATGTTTTGAAATTGTCAATGCTGAAAATTTCATAGATTTTCAAATATATATTTTCTAATATTATTAAATCAAACTGATCTTCTTAATTTATATTTATCCATCACAAAACATCTATAATATTGAGAAACATATTATGTTTGAGGGATGATCGTATACAGTCAGACATAATAGCTATTAGTACAGTATGTCTTATTTTCCTAACAAGTAATATCTAACGAGAGGCTTTGTTCCATTAACTATACTTGGTTGTCGCTAGTTGATCCTCCGTCATATACCCAGTCGTCGATTATTCTAACAAGTAACAATAATCGGCGTGACTTCTCCGTTCTCTGTTCGCACAAGATCTTCAAATTAATCTCGAGGAGAATTTAATTAGTTGGCGAACAATGGCACTGTGACGTGAGACAGAAATGCGGGGATGCGGAAACCGCGTCGATCAGTCATTCACAGACCGTCAGGTACCAACATCGATTACTCTTGCCGAGTGCACTTAATCCACGGCGTATATTGTTAAGCATTAATCGCGACAGCGGCGTTGCGCGGAATGCTACACGCTACACCGTTCAGTGATAATCGATAATCGTACCACTCCGCTAGCGCGCATGATGGATCATACTGAAAAATTCGATTATCGGCTCCATTTTTTGGTAACGACCAATCAGTCATCGGCCGGTGAATAATTCTCGTCTTTATGAAATATTTTGCGCGCCGGTCAATTTTTTCGCGAGCTTGGCATAGGCAGATTCGAATTTTTAAGATCGTGTTACTTTAATATACTTTGAAATTTTCGTTAAGTTTATAAACAAACTGACATTTTTAATCGTTAAAAAAATTATCTTACAATTAGTTATTTATTTTAAATATTTTCTGTTTGCTAGTGAAATATTTTTATATAATACTATATATATTAATTGTATTCCAATTTTTTAAAATAACATTCTTTAGAAAATAAGAACAAATTTTAACAAAATACCGTTATAAGAATGTTTTCTATTCAGCTACTAAAATTTTCATCGTCTAATGGTATTGTATCAACTAGTTACACTATAAATATTCCATGCCGTTTGAGAATTTCGTTTCTAATTTTCGGTAGTGCAGTTGAGCATTGGTCAGACGCGTATTCGTGTCCGAGCTCGTCCATTGGTCTGGTAGGTGCAATGCTCGACAAGCGAATCGATGGTTTTACAGCTCAGTCCCTTGCACTGCGATCATGCTATTCAATATCGCCAAAGGTTCACTGCTCGACGAGTGAGCGCTGCTTTTATTGTACCCAGCGAATGTGGCCTCCTTCGTCGATCGTCAATGTTCATTCGCTGCTATACGAGTCGAAACGAAAAGACATTTTCAGCGTACCTATTACTTCAATGTTGGTTCGTTGCGTTCCTCTATTCGAATAATAGTAGAAAATTTAACATTTGACTGATTATGAATATTCAATGATGTGCTATTTTGCGACTTCGTTGTAATGTGAATTTATCGGAAAAGTTTGCTTAACAGAAGCAATTTACTAGCATGTAGATATTATAAAATTTGTATACATTTTGTTTTTTTCTTTTTCAAATATTTATAGTAAAAGAATTAAGCAAAAAATGCCAGAAATTTTTTGCATAATTTTTAAATCTATTTGATTGTTCCATGTTTTTATGAAGAATTTCACAAACATCGAGAATATTTTATTGAAATATATTTTCGTATTAAATTCTGACGGATAAAAAAAAAGTAAAATGAAATATTGAAGCTTGCATGTATGTAAACTTGCTATGGAGAAATGTATAATTATATTTTTTAGTAGGTAGTATGAATTTTATAAAAATCTCTTACACTCATAGAATGTTACAGATTATTTTGTTTACTTCATGTAAAACATAAGTTAGAATTTATGTGATTTTAATTATCAGTTATGTTTTGAATTAATATTCTCATATAATTTAATACAATTTAATTATCTATGTGTCTCAATTTAATATTAAATAAATCTAAATATAATGAAGTATATAATAATCAAATTTAACACAAATTAGAGGATCGATTATATTTGACGAAAACGAATTTTGATATTTAATAATATTAGTTCAGTCAAATGAAAAGGTAACAAGTGCTGCAGCAACTACCTCCGGCATAATACCAAATAGTCTGTTATGCATATTTGATGTTGGCTACATATATGATGTTACGTGTGCATAACATGCGTGTGACGTCACGTACCCTTGAATAGGAGGCATTGGTAACGAGTACCTACAATTAGTTGCTTTATCGTCTAATTAACTGGATGTCAAGTAGATAAATGACGTTTTGACTGGAAAATTCGGCTAATGAAGAACGCGCAATGCAATACATTTTCCAATTACTGAAGATACGATGCTGATCATTCATTTCATCGTTTGTGACACAAATCTTCACTGTACACTGTACACACACATCTATCTTACGATAAATGTTTATGTATAAAATGAAATAATCAATCAGCATAGTATTTTTATCAGTTAGAAATCAGTTAGAAACTGTATTTGCAGCACGTTGCGTTCTTTATCAGATGAATTTTTCTGTCGAAACGCTTTATCCTCTTAACTAGCAAATTGAACGATAAAACAACTAACTGTGCTCGTTACCAATGCCTCTTATTCAAGAATACGTTATATACACGTGATGTCATATGCACACGTAATATCACATATGTTACCAACACCAAGTATGCATAATGGACTTTTTGATATGCTGGAGATAGTTCCTACAATACTCGTCATCTTTTCATTTGACCAAACTAATATTATTGTGAATTCTTATAATTTCTAGTTCAAACAACTGCACAATCGATATTTGCTGATTTTGAAACAATACCAGAAACTAAAGTACATATCACAATTTAAAGTAACAAGCAATCTGATGCTAATAAAATTTTAATCAAATTTAGTTTTTGCCAAAGGAGTTAATGAAAATACAACATGGAACTGCATGATATATATAAAACGTTTCAAGCTGTTTCTTGCAACTCTGCGAATTGATTTTATGTATGTCTTAAAGAGATTGACCGTTTTAATACATCTTAATATCGTTGTACATTGATTTAATAAAAAATAAAAATATGCAAATATTTCGAATTATAAAATACATATTTCACCTAACAGTACAATAAAGTAATTTTGTCTATTTTTTTATATTTATATTAAAAATAAATTAAACATACTTTTATGACAATTTATACACGATTCTATATATCAATGTGCACTGAGTGTATCTAACAGGTATCACTATTAACTTGTCGATATTACAGAATGTATTTTACGGTGTAAAAAATAATAGTTCCTAAAAATAGAAACTAAGTATAGAATGTTAAAAAAAGGTCGTTTTTTATCCACCAATGGACATATAAAAAATATAGTGAATTTTATAGATTTTGATCCGCCAAACAGGAGTGCTGTTAGTTTTCATTGAAAATGTGGGGAACATCGTCATTTTTTTCAGATTTAAATTATCATGTTATTTTTTATTTTATAGTATTGTACGCGTGTGTGCGTGTGCGCGTGTG
>Ga0157364_1007982_pt1 | contig 10955 bp, 8 predicted proteins | sample AttsexASBM2_FD_111476 | JGI IMG/M metagenome (GOLD analysis project Ga0157364, IMG submission 111476) | Fungus gardens microbial communities from leaf cutter ant in Ribeirão Preto, State of São Paulo, Brazil - Atta sexdens ASBM2 | ecosystem: Host-associated > Fungi > Mycelium > Unclassified ... | reverse complement strand
TAATGTATATTGTTTGTTAGATATTATCTTTCTTTCGTTTTTTAAATATATGTTTTATTTTATAATTAAAATATTTTTTTTTATGTTATAATATATATATATATATATATATATATATATATATATATATATATATATCATATTTTTTTTAGCGTCGCGATATCATCCTCAATTCCAATCTTAACATCAGTTATTGCAACGCGCGACGTGTTTTTGCCAACGTCATCCTCGACGTCATACTTTGTTAGCCGGATTTTTATCTTGCAACTAGATTATGAACAATTACGTACTATATATAATATGAGTTAGACGAATACACATATAAGATTTCTCTACATACATATAAACTCTTCAGATACAACATTCTTTGACAAACGCCAGAAATCCGCAAATGTCATCGCAGCGTTTGTACAATCAGTTTTTTCCCTTCTCAAAAAAGACAGAATCTCACTTTCGAGAGAGAAAAGCTAAACCACGCTGCGTCGTAATCGTGCTTGGATGACGAGACAAAATTCCGAGTATTTATTATCGACTATAATATTCATTCATCAACATACCTTCGAAAGTCTCGATATGATTGTCATCCAGCATAAGACACTAATACTTGGCTAAACATCATTTTTCAAAAATCACGCAGTTAACATAATCCATATATATTGATTACAGCCCAGTGCAAAATCTTCGAGGTATATATTGATTTTTTGAATTAAAAAAAATAAATTGAAATCTATTTTCTAATTTCCTTGGAACATAAAGATGATATGCATTGATGATTATATATGACAAAAAAGTGAAATAAAAAATAATTTTAATTTTTTTAAAAAGCATTTGGACGGTTTAAAAGAATTGTTTGCAAAGAATCATAAGATCGAATATTATTGCATCAGCAAAAATAATTCTACAGTAGATAAAAATTTTAGAATTCTTTTAATGTTTTTTAATAAGCTATGGAATGATAAAACTTCGACTTGCACATAATTAAATTATTGAAAGTAGTTTATATCAATAATAATATAACTTTAATACATATCGTTTTTTCTAATATTTTGGCATAATATAAAATTTTATTATTTTATATAATTAATTATTTCCACAGTCATTCAAAAACAACGTGGCAATCGTTCATATCACGATCGAACATCAAAATTCCTCTTTGACTTCTCTCTTTTTCTTCTTTGCTTCTCCTCCATTCTGTTGCACTGAGTCTCTCGTAGCCTCCAACCCACGGAAAGCAATGCGCTCTCGATTTACATCCGGGACGTGACAAAGCATTTTATATAGATAAATAAATTTTTCTCCATAAAAAAAAAATAAGAATCTATTCTCTCAGAGTAAATACATAAATTTATGCTTTTGAAATCAGAGGAAATGATTTATGCCGCTACTATATTTGATTTTCTAAAAAAAGAAATACTATATTTGATTTACTCCATTCATAAATGTAAAATTGCTTGTGTTGATGCACTTTTCATCTTATAAATATCAACTTTCTTAGGGAAAAATAAGAGACTCAAGATGCGGATTAAATTCTTTACTTGATAACGACACTCATCCAAAGTTTCTTCCTTTGGATACTCATATGTTTCAACTCTGAAGAGACGGCTGAAAGATGGCTTGAACGCTTTATTCTTTCGGTTTCCTGAGCCAGTTTCTACGGCCGAGACTGGCGATGCTCATCGAACTGGCAGTGCTAGTGACGCTCGCCAACGAGTTCAGGCTTACCGAATGTTAATCCTGTAGCATGTGTACGAAACTAATCGGAAACATGCCTCGCCGTTCTGGCGCCCGTTCTAACGCGCCTTCCATCCAGTTGTCATCATCGGTCTGCTCATTTGTCACAATAATGACCTCACCCTCGCGGAACGACAGTTCGTCTTCGTTGTCGGCCTCGCAATCGTACAGGGCCCGGCAGCGTCGCAGGCCACTCAAAGTCGACGACGTTGGCTGGAGATAGAATAAAAAAGTCATTCGTGGAACTGACAAATATCGTAACGTGCATGTTTCGACCGTCTGGCAGAAGCAAGCACTTTTATTGCTCGTATCTTTATTACGAGACGATAAGCTTAAAAACGTTTGTTCTCCAAAAGTTAAGAGAATTTTTTGGAAATTCTAGAATTATTACAGATTCACAAGGTTAATATGAGTTAATACATCGATTAATTATATATCATTATTTTAATTTATTTTATTTATTTTACTCTTTAATTGATGTTCATTCACAAATGAATCATGATTCATTTCTTTTTAGAAAATCGAAAGAAAAAACGAAAAATGAACTGTTGTGAAAGCAAATTATAATAAGCACGAGTACATGTAAGAAAAATTAAGTTTTATTCAGATACAAGAATTGAAAATGAATCATTTTTTTAAAAGTATAATTTGATATTCCTCTGATAAAGTATGTTGTAACTAGAATTTCCAATATGAGACACTGATATCATGCTAATTATATGCCTTTTAATATCCGAATAGGACTTAGAATAAGAGAATTTAAAAGGGGAAGTGTCTCACAAGTCGGAAGAAGTAATAATAATGCGATCAAATATCGACAAATATAAATTCACTCGGGAAAATACATGCGAGGATCAGTATTTACAATTATACTTTATATCAGTTTTTAAAATATTAGTTATATATTAATAATAGTGATTCATTGAAAGTTTTTTACAAGTCAAACATAGTTTAATTATTAAAATAGAATCAAGAAATGTAAATGTTAGTTTCGCTGTTTCGCAGTGAATCTGATTATGGAGTTACATGTCTTGAAAGATTTATAATACTTATGTATTATTACAATCGAATATCTCAACAAAGAAAGAGCATTTAATTGTGATTAAAATGGCAATGAGATCTAATGTAAGTGATTATTTGGCATACATAGAAATAATATAATATATTTAAAGCCTCGACGTGAGCTCTATAAATGATGATACGAACGGCACGTCTGATCATGCAAAGCACTGTTACACTTGAAAGTATCGTTGGCAAGTGAAGATAGAGAAAAAAATATGGATACTTATCATATTCAGATTTATTATTAATTATATATTGCAATATGATGTGATTGCTATCTTTTTTTCTTCAAAAAACTTTTCTATTATACATAGAGTACAATTTAATTAATTAATCAGTATATAATTATGTACAGATCATGTTTTATGATTAATAACACGTAAAACTATCCTTACATACGTGCATACAAGTATTACGATATGTACAAAACGATAAGCTTGTTTACAAGTGATTTCAAGTGTAACATGCTGTAATGTGGGATGGCTGATGTTTACCAGATTCAGATTTGGGAGCAAAGATGAAGGCTCTTCGGCGTAGCTCTCTAGCCTGGACCGGTCCCTTCGCTGTACCAACAATGGTTAATGACAAACCATAAAGCACTGATCTTAAAACGCATGCATTCTCTACATATCCACACACCGTAGATACACACGATTATGTTTATCTCGAACTAGATCGTAGCAAACTAACTGCTATTTAATCTGCGATAAATTGATATATTCTGCGGTTTTTCTTCATTGAATGATTTTATCTCAACAAATGTTTTGTAATATACTTTCAATATTCAAATGTTTTCTCTTCTAAAACATAACAGCAATTAATTAACTATTTAAAGATATTAATGGTTTTGCTATAAAGATATCAATATTTTTAGGACTTAATTTTCTTAAAGTTTATACTGAAAATGATTGTTTATTATGACGTAAAATGACAATGAATGGAATAGTTAGAATAATATAATGAAATTTAATAATGTATTATTATACTGACAATTAATAGATAAGGATTACGGCAATATATAACATATCCTGGGATAATATACATGATAATGTAATGATGACTGTGAAAAGATAACAAATATGTCAATGTGCGTGACGTATGGTTAGTATAATAATGCAAAATGCTCAAGCCCGCACGAATGAATCGAATGAAAACTATACTACGAAGGAAAACATAATGACACAATCTGATTAGTTACACTTTTCCTCTACTGTGTTAGTATAACGACAACTATCTGATTGAATGTGTGTGTGCAAATAGATAAGATGTGAAACAATAGGATATTCATCGATGTCACTCGTAGGCAGAGATGATGTAATATCGATTCTAATAATCATACCGGAGGTGGCTCCGTTCGAAGATAAACTAGAGAAATTTATGATTTCAAATGAACGAGAACTTTACATATCCGAGATACAATTTTGTAACTATTATATGGAGATTTATGTTTTTTAAAATTTTAATTTTATTAAAACATTACAATTGATGGGACTTTTTATTTATTATTATATTTAAGATTATTTCTAAATAATGTTTTATCAAAATATTACAATTATTAAAATTCATTTGCTAGGATTTCATCTTTATCAAAATACATTTGTTAGCATCTTGTATTTGCTAAAGTACTATAATTTATTAAAAATTTGTATACTATAAATAAATAAAAATTAATATGCAAAGCACTTGTTTAATTTGAATCTCTTTACAAATTTCGCATATATATAATACAGGCCTAAATAAACTACTTAAAGCTTCATCAGCTCTAGAATCCCCAAAACAGTAAGGCGCTTTTAGTATGAATATAGGAAGACTATTTATACGCTATGTTTCGTTAGCGTACTTTCAGTAAGAACATTAATTTTCAGCGCTATCAGTACATCTTTGTATAATGAACGATGATAAAACGAAGATAAAACGTCGCATTAGCGCTGAAAGCACCCGGAACACAGCCTTTATTTTTAACAAAAAAAAGTAAGTATATGAAAATAAAATCTCCCCTAATCTTCCTATGAAATCTCAAAATTTCTGTTGAAGCGATCATTAATTTAAATGTGACTTACTTTTCGCGGTGGAGGAATAGGATTGCCCAGACCATGATCTGAACACATCGAACTCAGGGATTCGCTGCTGCGTCCGTTGCTTAGCCTAGTCGTTATACTGGATGGAGCTGGAGGCGGTGGATTTCGCGGTCTCTGTAACGTCGAGCTATTCGCCTTGTCCATACCTGTATTTAGAAAGAGAGATGTAAGTATTGACATTGATAAACAAAATGTCGAAGTTTCTCCTGCGAAATTTATTTATCGAATGTACCGTGTCCGGTCGACGAGTCGCCGCTCGGTGATCTCTTATGATGTTGGCTATTTAGTGTATTCAACGTATGCGGTAGAGTGTGTAAAGTGTGGCCAGCTAAAATCGGCTCGCTGGTCGTACGACTGTGCGTCGACGTAGCCAACGTGGCCGACGAAGGTAGCGTACCGTAGTGCGATGATGGCAGGCCACTCGCGACGGAGTTTCCACCCGGCGGCGGCGGCGGCGCAACACGCTTCTTCAGCGAGCCGTGGATGTTTAATGAAATGTCCGGTGCCATGGGAGTGGGTACTGTGAGATTTGCATGATCAAGTAAAAAATATGAAAAGATAATGGAAAATCAAATTATTTGAATCAGCGCACTTAGTAGATTTATCGTGCAATGCGAGAAGTGTAAAAGTGCAAGTCCAACTTACCAGCTACGGGTTTTCTCGCCTGCGGCGGTGGCGGTGGAGGCATTTGCTGACGGTTCGTCGAGGCACTCGGAGAAGATCCACTCTGGAGACTGTCACAAGTACTGCTCCGACTGCGCAATGTCACTGGCGAGTCACCCGATCCCGTACCGCCACCTCCGGCATATGACGGCGGTCTACTACGTGATTTTTTCTCAGGCGTCAAACATCCATTCTACAAGAAGAATGCATATTCATTAATATAATTCATTAATGTAAATAGTTATATGCAAATAAATTATAATTATAAATTTGAGAGATCGATATATAATATGTTAATATACTCACTCTGTCTTCTATTATCGTTTCATCATCAGAGAAGTCCGTGGAACCCTCATCATGAGAAAGATTCCAATCAATATTAACGTTATCAAATAATGTTTTCTGTCTCTGGAGAGCATGGCTGAGCTGAAAGTAATTTATTGACATTTTTTTATGTCACTCTTGAAAGCATAAGGAATTGTTTTAATCTTGATCAAACAAAGAAAATTATTTAAAAAATCATAGAGCAATAAAAATTCGTTTATTAGAAAATTATTTGAGCAAAGGATACTAAATAATAAGAAATATGATTTGTTGAATTACCAGTTCTTTGCACGTATGATGTCCCATTTCCTGTGCAATATCCAATGGTGTCTTGTCCTGCTTATTTCGCTGCGAGGGATCCGCGCCAGCTCGTAGAAGCAACTTCATCGCTTCCGCTCTGTCGTGTCGCGCGGAAAGATGCAGTGCCGTTTCTCCGTCGATGGTTATTCTGTCAATACCGCCGCTTGGCATATTTTGCACCAGGAAATCCACGATGTGCAGACTGCTACCCATTTCGCGCAGAATGGCTAAGTGTAATGCGGTTTCGCCTACGTCCTGAGAAATAGACATTGATTTCTTAGAATTCTTATTAACATAATTATGAGAGAGCATTTCTCACAATCTTCTCAGATATAAGAAAACGACATAATGTCTTACCGATGTTGGCAATGGCGCAGCCAGATCAACGTTTTCGGCGTAAACCTGCAGAAGTTGCTGCAGATCGCGGTTATTAACGGCGTGTTCTAAATCGGAAAGTAGATCACGCTCATCCGCACATGTGTTCATCACGTATCTCTTGTCCACGTACTTGGCGCGTATGAACTCGTATCTCTCCTCCCTAAATGCCAGGAAATAAATGTGAAAACATCATGCAAAGTGAAAGTATAGGAGTGCTTGTAAACGTCGGATGCGAGTACGAGGATGAATTCTTAGAAAATCTCGAATTCGCTCACATTGTCGACGTCGGCGACGGTTTGAGATTGTGACGCAACGTCGCCTCCATCACTTCATTGAACGCCTGATTCGTCATGTGCCGCGCAAGCAACAGCTGAGCGGTACCGACGTTATCCAACGTCAGGGATTGTATCCGCGATATATGCACGCCCAAGTCTCGATGGATGCCGCTGCACTCTATGCATACTATTATGCCGAAGTTCGTCGACAGCCACGTGGCATCTGAAAAGGAGACACAATTGTCGTTCGATAACAAAACGCTTTCGCGAGAACTGGAGCACAAGCAAAGTTGCTATTTCTCGTCTGGCTTTGTCACGTGGAAATGTCTACAACAATGCCCGGCCAGCGAACCGGTGAACATTCATGCTACTTGATGACATATAAACGTGCTTTCAATGGTCTTTCGGGAACCTCTGTTAAATCTGTATTTATTTAATTTAATAGACTTTATTAATTGAACAAGAAATAAATTATCGTATTTTATTATAATTGAAAGTAACAACTGCTTAATTATTATTAGGAATGGTTAGAATTTGATAAAAAAATTAGTTAATATATAATAAATAAAAATAAATAATAAATTAAAAAATCAATTTCTCCTATCTCATAATATGCAAATTTAACAGAGAAATCGTTTTAGTTACGCGTTAAGTATAATGGACAGATTTGGCACGCGTCAGAGAAGAACTGGCTATTAAATGGTTCACAATATTCATGTTACCGTTCTGCGAGGAGCAATCACAGCACTGATCGTTTCCGGGTAATCGCATAACGCATCGTATAACAGCCTGCTGCAGTTCTACGAGACTAGGATTACCGCTGCCGGCCTCCGCCTTGCCACTCGCATCGAATGCTCGCAACAAGGCGCGTTCCTTGCAATTCACGAGAACTGACATCCACGCACGTTGGTCTGCCTCGTCCTCCGCTTGAAAGTGGTATGTTCTATTGTCTGAAATCGAAACAATGACAGTATTACGCGGCGTCCGTTCATTATGAAGAAATGGTGTCTCTTGGAAGCTCGCTTATATATCAAGCGTAATACTTACAACTTATGAGATCGAAGCCTCGCTTGTCGTCCGGTACTAACTTAATCTGGCAGGTCAATAGGTTCACTCTGGTGGGCGGTTTATTCTCGTCCGCATGGCAGATATCAAGGTAACCTTCCGCCTGCACGGCGCATCGCCTCTTTTGCCAGACTCGCCTCATCTTGCCTTCGCTCTTCTTCAGCAGGTGGCCAGAACGCGTGACACCGTGTTGTTTGTCGCCCTGCAGCTGATGCAGCGAGTAACCCACGTTTGCATTTGCGTTTAGCTGCAAGCCACGTAAGATTTATAGTTTAAGATTTATGCATGGTGTCGTTTAATATTTATGTGCAACATAAAATGCAATATAGTGAAACGATTAAGATAATCCGAAAGTTGATGATTCTTAAGTACAAGGCGGCAAAGCTAAATTTAAGATAAAAACATTAGCAAAGTTTTTGTATTTAATTTTCTATTAAGCAGGTTACTGCAACTGAATAAGATGATGTTAAAAAAGAAACATTATTGTTGTATCATCAATATTAAACAAAAGTGAAGAAGCAATGATACTAATTAAAGAACTATTAGATTTATTTTCATCGCGTTTGTGATAAATTGATCTTGGAAATAAAGTCTTGTGTCAATAGTTTTACCTCTTTGTCACATCCGGAGCTTCTAAGAAGACTCCTAAGTTCCGTTAATCGTCTTCGTTCTTCATCCTGTGTCTGTCTGATTTTTTGCAACTTTACGCTCAAGTCGGCTACGTACGAACCGAAATGCTCAATAGTCTTCAAGCCATCCTGGAAATAACTAAAATTCCGAATATGTAAGAACGCTAGAAAATTGAATTGAGATCACTTTTCAATCGCTCTTCAACCCTCATTATGTCCCATAAATTAAAACTTCAGAGAGATAAATAATTACTGTGATAATTTATTGTAAAATCAATTTGACATAATAATGAATTCACAACGTAATTCAATGTAAATAATATCGATCAAAGAATTAATGTGTTTATACTCACTTTGTTTGCGCGTGATAATATTCGACTAGATGCTGCAACAGTTCGATACCCTTCTTCGTTTTAATCTCATTCACTTTGATCAGATACTGTAAGCAAACATAGACGGCAATGATCAGCAATTCTGCCTTCTCTACCTCGTTCAAATATGTTTTTTATCGAGTCGTAAAAGTGCAAATACAGGGTGTGCGGAAACTGTCGCCACTCCTTTAATCTATAGAACCTCCCTAAGGAGTTTGATCGGACTCCACCCATTTTTAGCGAGCAAATTTTAGCATTAAAGACTCTATTAACTGGATCTCAAATTACAGTTCATTTTAAATTATATATTTGTTTTTTGTTATACAAATTACAGTACATATATTATAACAGTTAATTTTTTAATTAAATATTTAATTTAATTCGACAAATTTTTAATTGGACATAATTTGAGAGAGGATCTTAAATATTTTAATTGAAAAAGAGAAAGAAAGAGAAAATAATAAAAAGTACAAAATTAAATTTATTTATATTTTATATTTTAAATAAAATTATTTATATATAGAATTTGATATATTTTATTAAATAAATTTAATTCTATATATTTTTTCATATTTAATTTCATATTATATATTATTTATATTAAATTTTTATCATGTTAGTTGAATGATTTTCAAGATAGAATATATAGTTTCGGACACCTTGTATCAATTCTATACAAAATGTAAATCGCGAAAAGTCGAAAAGAGGCTGGAATGTAAATGAAGTTTTCAAGTTAGAAAGTAGGTATACATTTTTCAGCTGTCGCACGACAATATCTAAACGACCGGATATCGATGTCGCGCATCGATAATATGCATTGATAACATCCATACGTCTCAATATTGGCGTGATGTTATTTTACATCACGTTTATATATTCGCGCAGCTCGGATCTGCATCACCCACCTCGCACATTTGTAATTGAAACAACCGTCTCTCCTTCTCCATTTCATCTGCAATTTCGGCGGGTGTGACCTCTGTACGAATCAAACCGGCCTCCTTCGCATGCTGCTTCTTTTCCTTTTCGATTTTCGCGTATTTAGCCTCATAATCTTTCCAGGCTTTCTCGAAGGGCCTCTTTAGGTCCCCCTTCACGCCCCTTAGATCACCCTTCAAAACCGAATCCAACGGAAACATCACAATGTTGTTGATGTTTTGCATCTGGAATAGCAAGATCAATAATTAACACATAATGTTTCTTAATTAATTAAATATAACGTTAAGATTAACTAGCTTTCTAAATCATAAAAAATTTAAAAGATACATTGTAAAGTGGAACAAAAAAAAACACCTCGAAAAAAGAGATATTTTTCTAAATAAATTAAATTAAAATCTTAATTAGGATATAAAAATTAAAAAAAAATATTTATCTGATAATAAATATTTAAATACTATATATATAATGTGAATTATGTCTCTTATCTCCCTTTACAATAGTAATCAGAATATTCATTTTTTATTGTGGCGCGCAGCATCACTGATTCAACAACGGTGAACATTGTGATAAAAATACTGATTGCGTACATGTCTCGGTATCTATTAAACGCAGACATGAAAATATTAGCTTTCGCTATCTCCACGGAACAACACGAGTTTCAAATTGACCAAAGGGTAATATTTTATCTATTTATCAGAATAACCGGTCAGGATTCGAATGGAAAATGGCGATGAAAAATGCGAGCCTTCGGGATCCCGTAGTCGGGATCGACCACCGCCTGGCTCTATCCGACCGGTAAATAGTGAATCACCGTCGATTCGCGTCAGCACTTTGCTTAGACCGTCGCCTCGCTCGCCCTGAATAGAATCGCAGCTTCCTCCTCGGAGCCTGGTTTTCTCGAGGGCGATCCCTCGGCTGCTCCCGCCCGACTCTTGGAAAGTGACTCGGTTGGAAAGCGCTCAAACGTGTCGCATAATGAGCTTGCGAGTGCAACCGACTCGTAAAGACGACACTTCCTCACAAGAAAAGCAAGACTCGTGAATGGAAATGACACAAACTGCACTTTATTTAGTAGATAAAATCGTTTCACAATATGATAACAAAATCTCATTTAATTAATTTTATTATAGGCAAGAATTTTTA
>Ga0157364_1007981_pt1 | contig 10956 bp, 8 predicted proteins | sample AttsexASBM2_FD_111476 | JGI IMG/M metagenome (GOLD analysis project Ga0157364, IMG submission 111476) | Fungus gardens microbial communities from leaf cutter ant in Ribeirão Preto, State of São Paulo, Brazil - Atta sexdens ASBM2 | ecosystem: Host-associated > Fungi > Mycelium > Unclassified ... | reverse complement strand
TACATTAATATGCTTGTATCTCTACCAATACTTGTCGCTTTGAGATGCATCATATATCGTTGGAAACAGATTGATAAGCACTTCCCAACACAAGTTCAATCGTGTGAATCCATTCAGCTGTTCATGAGATATTAGCAGACAAAGCTTTTACAGCTACTGATGGCCTGATATCTCAGTCATTTGTTGTCGCTTTTATACATCCCACATATGTGCGGATAGTCCTCATTTGGGGCTTTCCAGTGCAACTTAGTTTGTGAAAATTGGTCCACTGGTTGTGGAGGTACAAGCTGAATGAAGTTTGTGACACCATGTTTCAGGCCTATAATGTCACATCATGTGACCTGTCATGTGACTGTGGTGCCATGTGCCTCTTCATTGTCCCAAAGAAAAATAAAAGAAAAGAGCAAAGAAAATCAATATAAAATCAGAAAAATAAAAGAAAAGAAAAATAAAATTGTTAGTGTTCAAGCGTCCCATAACAATCTAAAGTTGCGACCACATGGCAGACAGACAGTGTAGCACATAAGCTGAAGCTAAGATCATTCCACAAGTCTGCTTATCTCCAAGTCCATTCTGCGGACTTCCACCCTGGTGTGAACCACATCTGACACTACCTTATAATATATATATAGTATATGTATGGTTAAGGCATGGACATTAGGGTAAAAGTATTTATTTTTAGCATAGACCAGAGTCTTTTAGTATATAAGATAGACAATCCTGTACAGAGTTCTTTATTGAGTTCTTTTGTATTAAACCAATACAAGGTTCTTTCTCTTGATCAACTCTAAGGTTTTGAAATTATAACATCTCCAGCTTCTTCTTCTTGAACTTATTCTTCCTTACAAGCTCTAAACTCATCACTAACTCTATCATACTACTGTCCAACAATGCTTCAACAGTAATTCTATCTTCATCATCCTCTTGCTTCAATTCTATCTTTATTATTACTTCTCTCAACAATTTCTTCTTCTTCTTCTCTTTCCTGTCAGTACTAATAGAGCTGCTATTTGGATTTTTTAGAATTCCTATCTATATCACTCTACTCATCAAAACTTTGATTCCATTATTTGAGAGCCAAAATTCTGGTTCTCCAATCTCTGTTCTTCTGCTTTCTTCAATATCTCTTCTGTTTCTACAATAATAGGCAATATGCCCAAAACCTCCACAAATAAATTTCTATTATTGCTCTCTCTCTATTTGCTTCTCTTCTTCTTTCCCATGCTTCTTGTTGTCTCCACTTCTTTTTTGCTCTTCTTTCTTCTATTCTCCTCATTTCTTTGACCCTATTCTACTCTTTCTTGTCTTTTCTTTTTATCTTCCTCATCTTGTCTTTCTTGTCTTTTTCTTCATTTCTTCTTCTATTTCTCATTGTAATATTTTCTCATTTGCTTCCTATCTTGTTCTCTTTTCTATACTATCAACAATTGTTTTTGTAATTCAAACATTTTTTCTGGTTCTCCATTAACTATATTAATACCTTCATTATTTCTTTTTCTCCTACATGTCTAATCACCCTTTCTATATTTTCTCTTTTAAAAATTTTTGGGTTTAACATACTTGTTGCTATAGTGTCTAATAACATAATATGATATTTTCACCAAAGAATTTCTCTATAAGTGCTAGCTAGTATTCTTCTTACCCAACTTCATACTGTTTATCAACTATCTGTCTACTATCTTACCAACTACTGCCCTAATAAACACTAGCTCATATTCCTAAGAAGAAAATTCCTAAACTAAATGTTTTCTTACTAGACAACATCACTCCTTTGTATAAAAAGATTATATGAGTCTTTAGCATAAAGCTATTATTTGAAAGATATATGTATACTACTAAACACCATCTACTTAAACAATAAGTAATGTTTGGATAACAGTCTAAGTCTGATCATTACCATCTATAACTGTCTATGCTAAACAACTAGCTTCCTTTAAGCCTAAGGTTTGACTATATAAATTTTTTATAGTGATTGACTATACTGGCTACATACCAAGAATAAATATAGAGTAAGAAAAAAAGACTATGTATTGTAGTATTCCTGAGAGTTATCAAGTTCTATTGTTATAGCAACTAATAACTAAGACAGTTACTAGTGTACTAAGTAGTTTTAAAGTGAAAGTCTTGTAGGAATCACAAAGAAACTTAATAAGAAATCCTTAGTGTATACTATATATATACTATGAAGTGAATATGCTATGGATATACATCTTAACATCATCCTTCTAGCTTTTTCTTCTATATTCTAGACATATGACATTATGTCATATAATATATCATGTAACCAGTTATATATCTCTTCATCATCCAAGAAATAAAAAGAAAAATTAAATTAAATTAAATAAATAAAAGAAAAGTAAAATCAAAATAAAATATAAGAGTTTAAACATACTATGAAATAAGGGTAAAAAATCTTATAGGTCTGGGCAGTAATATTATAATTGAAGAAACATATTTCTTTGCAAATATTATTAAGTTTTCTTGTATTACTCAATATAAAAGTATGTTTTTTGTTTGGTTTCTTAAACTTAAAATGATATATAATATTTCATTTTCCAAGAAAATAAAAATTAAATCAAGAAAAATAAATAAAATAAAAAGAAAATCAGAATAAAATAAAAGCTTTAAACATATCATGATACTTTTAGTAGTTTTAGTAGTTTTAGTTAGAATGCTCTTTAATTAATATTATTTGTGATTTTGAAGAATTTATAGTGTTTCTAGTCCAATCTTTTTAAGAGTCACTTTGATTGGATTTTTTTGCTTTCAACTATACTTTATTCTCTAGTTTCAATCTTTAAGAGTTTTATATTTTCTTGTTATATTGCTTTTTTATTTCTTTCTTTGATCTTTATATAAATAATTTTGTTGTTTCCCAACTTCTTTGTAGTTCCTTAAGAAAAATATCTAGTTTTTATAACTCTGTTTTTATTGTTAAATTTTCTTTCTATAGGTGTTGTCTAAAATTAAGTTTGAATAGTATATAATTTATAACTGAATGTTTCTTGTCATTGTACTGGAATTTTGCTACTGATAAATATTCTATTCAGTTATTTTATTAGTAATTAATATAATATTATAAGAATTCTTTGACTTCTTAATTAATTATTTTTGTTTAGCTATTTATTTGAGAATAGTATGCTGTTAATAATGTTATCTTTGTTCCTAGTACCTTATATAAGTCTTCTGTTACTGAAAATCTTCTTTGGAACTCAATATATTTTCCAGATGTTATCTTAGTAGATCTTGGCTATTTTTTCTAATAATATTTTCTAATAATACTGCTGTTATTGTTGTTTTGGGTCTGATCATTTTTGTAAATCAATCTACTATAACTATAATTCTATCTTTGTTGTTTGATTTTAAAAGTGGTTTTATAATATTAATACTAATCTTCTACTAGTTATAACTGAAGACTTATAAAGTGAAGTCAACAAAAGAACCTTGTATTAGGGTTAATGTTAAAGCAACTGGGTAGAGGAGCAAAGCACTCCAAATCTTCAGGAAATCCTAAGTTTATTGTCTAAGAAATACCAAACTATATACTTACTTCTAGAAAATCCTAAGAAAACAGAATAGGAATTTCTGAAGATGACAACTATTCTATATAATAACAGGTCTATTCTAATATGTTAGAATTTTGTTTACATAAACAAGGAATGATAATACCTAAGTGATCAGAAACAGTTCAGAATAAAGAGACTGAATTGAAAAAGAGCTAGAGTGTTTAGTAAGTACTTCTGAAGCATAGGAAAGCAGATGAGTAGATGACACTAGCAGACTTCAGAATATCATAGAACATCATGAAAGAGTAAGAAAATACTAAAAAGAAGAGTTAGATAATATATCTATATAATTAGTGTTACAAACTTCATTCAGCTTGTATTTTCACAACTAGTAGACTAATTTTCACAAACTAAGTTGCACTGGAAAGCTCCAAATGAGGACCATCTGTACATATATGTGATGTACAAAATCAATAACAAGCAACTGAGATATCAGGCCATTAGTAACTGTAAATTTTTTGTTGGCTAATATTTCATGAATAACTAAACAGATTTGTACAATCAAACTTGTATATCAAACTGTTTCTAATGGTATATGGTATATCTCATAATAATAAGTATTCATAGAGATACAAGCATATCAATATAGTAATATAATTAGTTATCTTCTAAAATTAGCCTAACATTTGCTATGACAGATGACAGCCCCTATCAGGTATAAGTTTTAATCATGTGATAGAAACAGCTTGTATACAGACTATCACTCTTTTATACATATACTTTTATATCTGAAAATTAGATCTTAAATGTTACAATTGATGCCTTCTGAATGTAGCATGGACTTGGGCAAAGGGTAATAACAACATGATCAGCTGTGCCACAAGTATCTCAGTCAGCACCTTGTGCAGTTAGTACAATATCCTTGTTTTAGCCTCATGTACTATGAATGCTTTCCTTATAGGACATTATTATATATAGCATAAATACTGCTCTGTATTCTTTACACTTTACTGTTATGGGACATTTGAACACTAACAATTTTTATTTTATTTTCTTTTATTTTTCTAATTTTACTTTACTTTTCTTTTATTTTCTTTTGAAAGACAATGAAGAAGGCACATGACAAGGAAGTCACATGACAGGTCACATGATGTGACGTCATAAGCCTAGAACCTGATGGAAGGATCTGGAAGATGATATCAAGGCACCTGGAGTACACATGGTGGTCTTGAGTAAGAAGTGAGGCGAGCATAAGGTTGAAGCATGGACATAAGGGCAGGGTTATTTATTAGTAGCACAGACCATGAACCTTTTGTATAAATAGGACTCTAATTAAGAAAAGGCTCCTTGTTGAGTTCTCTTGTGAAATCTCCACTAGATATCTGCCTTAAGAGATTTGCTTGTTGTGTGATCGTTGGACTTTGTGTCTAGTGGTTGCCACAACATTTACTAATTGAACATCTTCCCCATTCTTTCTCAAGTCTTTGCCTAAGTTGCAACCTGAGCTAAGTCTAAGGTCGTAACATTTGGTAAAGCGTTATTAGGCTCACCTTGCAAGAAAGGTGCAGTAAAGAAGAAATCTACAGATAAGATAAAACAGTGTGGTAGTATCCACAAACAGATAAGATGGCAGAACAAAGCTCAGATGCCATTGAAGTATTAGAAGAGATATTAGGATTATTAAGGATTACTAAAAACAACATGTCAAACTAAAGTACAGAACCAGCAACACCAGAAATAGAAAAAATGTCGACAGCACTAGTATCAGTAGTGTACAATGGAAATGTACCAATGAAGAACATGATCTCAGACCCAGAATGGTTTAATGGGGACAGAACAAAGTTCAAAGACTGATGGAGGGAAATCAGACTATTCCTTAAGAGCAACAAAGTAGTTGCAGCAAATGACAAGATCACCGCAGTGCTAGCCTGACTTAGAAGAGGCATAGTAGGAATTTATGCGCAGAGAAAGATAAACGAGTTAGAAAACATAGAAGACACCCAGGACTGGGAAGAATTTATTAGGGAAATCAAGATAGTATTTAGTAACAAGAGTAAAATAGCAGATGCAGAATGGAAGATCAAAATGTTCTAACAGGACAAGAAACACATTACCAACTTTATGATTGAATTCAATATATTAGCCATGAAGGCAGAAACTGATGACATACATGCTATATTTTTATTGAAGAAGAATGCATAAGTGGACATTATCAAGACTATATTAGGATACCCACCAATAACAGCATCTAAAGAGTAAAAGATGGCAATTGTCTTAGTAGGACAGGAGTACAAATCTACGGAAAGTCAACATGACTATAAAACAAGCACTGGAACTATGTTTGGAGAAAGAGAGACACCCATAGACATTGGAAAGTCCTAAGACAGTTTTGATGAAAACAGGAAACTAAGATGTTTCAATTGCAACATATATGAACATATGGCAAAGGAGTATAGGAAGCCAAGAAAAGACAAGAAGACAAGGAAATGCTACAAATACAATAAAGTGGGACATATTGCCAAGGACTGCAGATCTAAACAGCTGATGAAGATTAGGAGAAATCAAGAAGAGACAGACAAATCAGACAAGGAGAATGACAAAGAGGAGAGTTTTGTCAAAGGTTCGGAGTAGATATGATACAATGAACCTTTGTACATAGTAAATCCCAAAATCAATATGTTATTCCAAACCAAAGAAACAACAAAGCGAGGGAACTAAACATATATACCAACATCAAGATAAAGAATGGAAAAGAACTGCAACTACAGGTATTGGTAAATATATGACAAAGAATTATTTGCAATAGTGGAAGCCATTACAAAATGGAGATAATACTTGTTGAATACCATAGAGAAATTCGAAGTCTGGACAGACCATGAAAATCTCAAGTATTTTCAGAAACCATACAAACTTAATGGAAGACAAGCAAGGTGATACTTGAAATTACAAGACTATAATTTCATACTATGACACATTCCTAGAAAGACAAACATGAAAGCTGATGTTTTATCAAGGAAGGACCACATCAATACCATGAAAGACAATAAAGATGTATAGATGCTCAAGGATGAAATGTAAACAAGAAGACAAATCATGGCAGAAATAAAAATGATATGAAGAAATCGTCAAGATCGTAAAAAGTGGACTTGGTTTATTTTTATTTTTATTTTATTTTAATTTTCTTTTCTATTTATTTTTCATCTTTTCTATTTTTAGAACTCTAGGGTTAAGGTTAGAAGTGATTGATCACATCAGTCATATCAGATGGTGTGGTCACAACATTGATCACGGAACTAAGGAGAAAGAAGTAGAAGGTTCTAGAACAAAATGTCGTCATACAACATGGACACCATATGTTGGCCTCATGCTTTACACATGGTTATTTAGGATAGGGTGCACAGTAGCTAGCACAAACCATCTGTAGAAGTATATAAGGTAGACTAGTTTGTAAAAAGCTCTTTATCGAGTTCTCTTATGTTACTCTAATACAAGAGTTGTGCTTTTATCTAACTCAAAGGATCTAAGTTCATAACAGAAACCACTATATTGGAAGAGATACAATGGAATGGAACGAAAGAATAAGAAGTACACAAGAAATTGGAAAAGGAAGATGGACAAGCACAGAAAGAAGAGGGAATCGTCTATATGGATAAAAGAATCTACATACCAAACAGCTAGAAAATCAAAGAGAAGATACTTCAGGAAAACCATAAGCCAGTAAACATAGGATATCCAAGATAACAATAGATAATGGAATTAATCAAAAGAAACTACTGGTGGCCAAGAATCAAGAACAATGTTAAAAGATATATTCAAGAATGCTTCAAATATCAACAGAACAAAGTACAACACATGAAGAAGGCAGAAAAACTACATCCTTTGAAAATACTAGAAAGCCTATAGAAAGAAATTAGTATTGATGTTATTGGACCATTACTGAAATTGAATGCAATAGTGATCATTGTAGACCAATTTACAAAAATAATTCAACTTAAGGTAACAACAGTTAATGTATTATCGGAGGAAATTGCAAAAATTTACTGTGATGAAATATGAAAACTACATAGAGTTCCAAGAACTATTCTCAGTGATAGAAGACCTCAATTTGCGTCAAGGTTTATAAAAAAGCTTATGAAGGCACTGAAAACTAAATAAATGCTATTGACTACTTATCACTCTTAAACAGATGGACAAACAGAGCGAATTAACCAGGAGATTGGTACTTTCCTGAGACACTATGTTAATTACCAACTGAATGACTAAACAGAATGGTTAGCAGCAGCAGAATTCCAATATAATGACAAGAAACATATGGCCACAGAACAGACCCCATTCAAACTTAATTTTGGATGTCATCCATAGAAAGGGAATCTAACTGTGCAAACAGAATTTCCAAAGCTAGAAGAATTTCTGATTGGTTTACAAAAGAGTTAGGAAGAAGCAACTAAGGCAATGGAAATAGCTAAAGAAACAATAAAAAGACAGTTTGACAAGAAGAGGTAAAATCCACAAGGACTAAAAGAAGGAGAAAATGTATGGTTGAAGGCCAAAAATATTCATTTGAACAAACCATCGAAGAAGCTGGACTAGAAAAGATATGGACCTTTTAAAATTCTGAAGACGATTAGTCAAGGGGCATTTCAGCTCAAACTTCCAGAAAGATGGATAATATATGATGTGTTCAATGAAGACTTGTTGACACAATGTAAAGAACCATATTACAAAGATCAACACATGGAACCAGCACATGGAACCAGCACCACCTCCAGACATTATTAATGAAGAAGAAGAGTATGAAGTAAAAGAAATCAGGAAGCATCAAAAGAAGAGATGGGGAACTCAATATCTGGTGCATTAGAAGGATTATGGAAACAAGCATGACCAATAGATTGCAGAAACAATGTTACCTCATGCAAAAGGGGTGATTGAAGACTATTGGACAAGAATTTCAAGTCGAAATCTATAAAAGAGAGAGATAAAACTCCATTTTGACAAACTCAGAATTCAACACTCAAATGATATATCTTCCCAAACCACCAGCAACTACTTGACTGTATCCACCTCACCAAACCCCTACATAACCAGAAAGCTCAACAACATGGATAAAGCTAAAATTATAAAGAAAGAGAGAAACAATTGGATGAAGATTTATTACAAGATGTTGAAGGGACTAGAGGTGATGATAAATGTGCAGAAATAAGTAAAGGACATGATAAAGATAGCAGCAGAGACCAATATAACAATTACAGAGATAGAAGACACAATTCTAAAGGCCAGTACTAATAATCAGGTCATAAACATGACGAACATCACAGGGGTGTCTGAAGATTTAAGATACCTAATTCAAAGCGACATAGAGAACTGAGTTTTTCAAATCCAATAGATACTAGCAGATGAATTGAATGTATACAAAGAAAGAAGAAATGTATATATGGATGATAATATTCGAGAGATACAGGAGTTATTTAAAGAAGAGGAAATTAGAAAAGAAAATAAAAGGATCGAAGATGAAGAAATCATACTGGTCAAACTCTACAAGATATCACAATCTAAATCATCAACATCATCATCAACAACAAGCTTTATAATGGATGAAGTTGAAAATCTTCTTAAGTACATGAAGTTTGTTTGAAGTCTAACACAAACAAGACTATTCAGACCACTACCACATTATAAATCCCTCAAATCTAGAAGTGAACAAGATTCTGAGTTTTGAAAAGAAATTGCAATAGCTTTAGTAGACCAAAAGCACAACACAGAAACAGCAAGGAATAGTTATCCAATTGTCATGTTTCAAGGAGGTCCACCATATAAACCATACTTTATAGCAATCAACAACAAATCATCATTGGCCCTAGCAAGAAAACAGTAGCTACATATGTAGTAAGAGAATTGGAGGTCTTGGTTTAATTCATGAGGACATGAATGCTAAAATGAGGGTATTGTTACGATCGATGCCTCCTGGATGCAGCATGGACTTGGGCAAAGGATAATGATGACATAATAAGCTGTGCCGCAAGTATCTCAGTCAGCACCTTGTACAGTCAGTACAATATCCTTGCTTTAGCCTCATATACTATGAATGCTTTCCTCATAGGACATTATTATATATAGCATAGATACTGCTCTATATTCTTTATGCTTTACCAATTGAACATCTTTTCCATTCTTTCTCAAGTCTTTGCCTAAGTTGCAACCTGAGCCAAGTCTAAGATCATAACATTAGACTCAATAATATTATTTATTATTATTTATTATCAGTTTTTATCATTAACATCTGTATTGATCTTCATTATTATTATCATCATCATTAAATCACTTCTAAATCTCTGAGAGTACACCCAAGGTTCAAATATCACAAATAAGTAAGTAATTTATTTTATGATAGTTAGAGATATTGGTATACTACTTAAAAGAGTCTAGGGTGTGAGAAAGTAGATAAGTGGGTAAGTGCAGATGTGGAAAAGAATTATGAAATATAGATTAGCCAAAAAATATAGAAGAGAAAAATCTCAGAAAAGCTAGTCTCCTTACAGTTAACACAAAAGAACTTAATAGAGTTTTAAGTACAAAAGTGTTTATCTTATATATGCTGGGCTAATAGTTTGTACTATATTAAACTCAGCCTACCTTAAAGAGCATGTGTTTTTCTTAAGGTTAATATATATTGTATATACTGTATAACATTATTGTTCTAGAACTTACTTTGATTTTTTATATAATAATATTGAGTATTATTTGTTGTCCTAAATATCTTATTTATATTAAGGTAACTGGATATAGTTCACAGAGTTATGCAAAGTTTATAATTCTTTAGAGACTTTTAAAAAAACAAGATGAGATCTCTTAAAGGTAATAGCTACTCTAAGTATTTGAGAGGTTCATTCTTATCAAGTAGAATATCAAGCAGAATAGTTGGTAACCTAACTATAAAATAATAAAGCCAAGTGGTTAGGAACTTTAATAGAGAGTACTCAAACATTGCTAGACATTGAGAGTTTATTAGTCTGTAGCTAGAGAAAGGAGGCTAATAATCAAGAGGAAGCAAAAAAAAGTTCATGGTGTTATAGTAGGATTACAACTGAGAATTTGAAATAAAAGAGATTCATGGAGTTGACAATAGTATTAGTAGGATTTGTGATTTGGATTTTTAGTATATAGTTTATAGTTTTCTACAAAATTTGTTCTTATATCTTTTTATTACTGAAAACTGTCATATTTCAATCTGACCACATCTGTTCCAACCCACAGATAATGCCTTCTTCCTTATTGTTATGGGACGCTTGGAACATGAACAATTTTTATTTTCTTTTTCTTTTATTTTCTAACTTTATAGGAATTTTGTTTTCTTTTTCTTTTTATTTTGGACGATGAAGAAGGCACGTGACAAGGAAGTCACATGACAGGTCACATGATGTGATGTCATAGGCCTAGAACATAGTAGAAGGGT
>Ga0157364_1007980_pt1 | contig 10956 bp, 5 predicted proteins | sample AttsexASBM2_FD_111476 | JGI IMG/M metagenome (GOLD analysis project Ga0157364, IMG submission 111476) | Fungus gardens microbial communities from leaf cutter ant in Ribeirão Preto, State of São Paulo, Brazil - Atta sexdens ASBM2 | ecosystem: Host-associated > Fungi > Mycelium > Unclassified ... | reverse complement strand
TCTTCTTTTAAAGTATGTTTTTTCTTCTTTATATTTCATCTTTTATAAACAAAAACTTATCATTTCAATTCATAAAATTGAATTCGATTTTCATCCTCCATACAAAGGAGAAATGTTTAAGTTTAATTAGATAGATTAATTAAATTAGTTAAACGAGTAAAATACTTTCGTAATTTCTGAGGGAAATGTGGATGCGACTTGTGGAAATGTAATTGTAAAGCTTCGATCTGTAATTTTAAAGCTTCGATTTGTCATTTTTCGTTCTTTTCCCTTCCAGATCTACAAGCTAGACAAAGCAGCAGCCTAGACTGGAGAGTAGGAAGATCCGTCACTTTCAGCTCCAACCAACTCCAATGGGGAAATACGACGCGAAGCGCCGAACAGCTTTCCAGAAGCACGCCTCTCACTTCCGATCATCTTCAGACACCGAGCACGAGGTATGCTAATCCACGTCGATGCACCTCGCGTGCAAACCCGTTTCATGCACGCAATGAAAGCAAATAATTTATGACAAGCTCCTCTGAGAGCGCGGCCGCCGAGCAGAAAAGTATAACGGTAGATTTTTGCGAGTCAAGAAGAAATCAGCGGGCAGTAATAATGGGATGAAGGCGGGGGAGGTTTAGCGAAAAGCAAATCGCGATAACGTCGTATACACACAATGTGTATGTACACGCAACGAGGTGGATACCAAGAAAATAACCAGTATTCGGTTACATTGGAAACAGCAATTAATTTGCTAAAAAACAAAGCGGATAACAACACATTCGCTCGGAAGACATGCGATGGGAATGTAAAACTCGACGGAAACGCAGTTCGCCGCGGAAAAAGAAGATAAATTGATTACACTTTTATGAAATAATTAGCAAAGTGAAAATTGCGCGGCGTATGTTCCATTTATTCTGGGATTCAAAATACATATAATTAACATATTGACATAAAAAAAGAACATTTAAAATTCCACACATCGCTTTTTTATTTCAAAAGTGATCCAGAAAATTAGGTTTTCCAGAAAAGGAGAGAAATTATTCATCAATTTTCGACAGAAAAATATTGACAAATCATATTATATCGATAAAAATAACATATACTTAATATATAATCAAATGTCATATTTGCTATTTTCACTTCACAACCACTTAAATAAACCATCCTTCTTGAATTTTGACAATTTTTTTAAATCATTCTTCTTGAATCGTGAAGGTTTTTATAAAATTGAAAACATCAGAAACGAGAAAAATATATAAAGAAAATGTTTACAAAAATCTACATTAAAAAGTAAATATTTTTTAATGAAGCAACATTTGTCATCGATAGATTAGATTTGTATTTGTAAAACATATTTTAAACTGAATATAATTTATTATATTTATTTAAACTGAATTAATTTATAATATGTCTAACCAAGAAACAAGTGATATGATGTCGAAATGAAATAAATGTAATTTTGTTTAATTTGAAATAAGAGGAGAGTTTTCGTTACATTTTACAAGTGTACTCTATCAAATGCAAATATTGATTTATTGAAAAATGTATTTTACAAGGATTTTTATTATCTATGTGTTTCTTCGCTTTTGACATCAACCTAAATATCCATAATGATCATAAAAATTTAAAATTCACTTTTGATGATTGATAAAATAATATTTACTTATACTACTTATTCATGATAATAATTTCAAAGTTATATTTTTTAATTGTGACATTTTTAAAATGAAAAAATGATATAATAAACATCTCAAAGAAAGAAAAACACGTTTGAAAAGTTTGTTATCAATTATAAATCATTTTCATTATATTATATTTTTCTCGTGTCTTTTTTCGTGTCGCATATAAGTATCGCCAAATGAGTGACAAAAGTATCGCTTTAGATCGAAACTTGTGTCACTATTGAGACGACTCTCCCCGCGTCTGTCCCGACCTGGAAGCAAAGGTTCACTGCAGTCGTCGCCGACAATTTGCCCCTGGGTCCAAGTCGAATACTCGACGGAATCGATCGAGGGGGGCAAGCGAGAGGAGTCGCAGGAGAACGATGCCAGTTTCCAGCAGGAATTGCAGTTGAACGAGCTGCGGAAACGGATGGCCGGGATTGCCTCCACGTCCCAGGTGATTGGTAATCTGCGTAAATGTCCTGTTCCGTCTCGTCACGCGCAATAATCGATAGTCGTCTAATTACGAATCCATCGTCTAATAATGGGCCCGTCGACTCGTATAAGTCAGCAAAAGAAATATAGAGCTGACAGTGAAAATAATTGTAATATATTTTTGATGCCTACTATATATTTTTTAAAGCGTATAATATTAAAAATATAATTATTATTACTATCATTATTATTACTAACATTAACATAATAACTATAAAAATGGAGCTCTTAATCATATTTATTTTATTCAATATAATCATAAATACAAAACACTTTTTCTCACAATCAGTGTGAAAGTAATAATTTTAATAAGATTGCGATTATCGTTAACTTTTTTTCTAGGTATTAAACTCGTAATAATCTCAATAGTATTCATAATAATATAATCATTTTACATTTATAACAATCTTAAAAAATTCTCTCTAATCGACATTTGCTCCGAAATTTTCTTTTGCAGGTATTTGCGAGTTCAGTAGCAGTAGTATTTTAAATTAATGTACACATCTTTATCTAAAATTAACGTAATTAAATGATAGAAATTTGATTTTTTTCATTTTCAATACCAAAAACCGAGAGTATGTAACTCAAAATTATGTAAGATGAAAAATATTTGTTATGAATAATTTTTCAAAGCAATTTTTAAAAATTTCCGGATTCACCGCGAATATCAATTAGGATTAAATAAAACATCCTGTGATCTTATTGTAATAGCTAGATTAAAAAAATAGGACAATTTTGAAGCTCGACCGATTGTCCGATCTTCTTATTGTAATAGTTAAATTAAGTAACGATCAATCAGACGAACGAATTTACGATCGCTTAAAGATTGCCCGATGGCGTCATCCGGAACGGAGCTGTATCGTAGGTGCGCCCATTAATAGCTTCCGGCACAATTGCTCGAAATAGAATACGATGAGAGGAAAAACGCGGCGGATAAACTCTCCATTTATTTCGTCGAATGATTAAACTCTTAGCGCGTCCTTAAGCCATTCATCCCGATTCGCATCAAGTTACAATCTCACCGCGTCATTCGCGGTGTTCGTATTAAAACAGGTTTTATTATCTGTCAGATCACGACAAAGACCACTACTAAGGATGGCACAGGACAACAGAATTTGCCACGACCCAGGATTCAAGTGCAGGAACCCGAAACCGAATGTAACCATCGGAACGTCCACACAGTGTAAGCTTTCACTCTTCTCTCGCTCTTTCTTCTTTCTTCTCTTCCTCTTTTCTGCAACTAAATTCGGCTTGGGAGATTTTATCCCATCAATATAGAATCGCGTCGATTCTCAGAAAAAAAAAACGAAGCGTGTACATTGATTCCCCGTCGTGTACACTAAGCACAATATTCAACATCTACGTGCGTTTCATAAGTTCCAAGGATGAGCGAAAGAAAAGTTTCCGGATGCTGCGAACAGCACGTGTAAAATATGAGGGAGACTTTTCTTTCGATATTCATCCCGCTAACGCAATTCCCTCGCTGCACTCACATTCACTCAACTTCATGACTGCATGTGAACCTTACGTTTGCTGTGATTCTCGCAAATGAAACAAAAGACTTTCTTTTATGCCATGTATATATCACATCCAATAAACGATTATATGTCTCCTGCATTGTAATATTAATCTACATCCTAGCAAAATCGTTGCAAGACTTTCATAACTTAAGCACATAAATCGCTAACATATCGATGATTTTTTTGAACATAACATGCATCTACTGGAAAAATCCTGTCTAAAAATTAGAAACATTTTTTATGACTGGAATATATCTGTGTATTGAGACAAGAATTCATATATTATTCACAATTTTTTTTCTTTAATATTTGTCTACAAAGCAAATCACATATAATTATAAAAACATTCTTCGTGTGCAAATAATATGTTTTACATTTTTCATTTAAAGAAAAAAATAAGATTCTCTCTTCTGATATAATAACATTAGAATACGAATGTTAAAAGAAAATGATATATATATATATATATATATATGTATATATATTCATAAAAATTTATGCATATGTGATATATTTATGCTTTTTTTCAATAAGAAAAATCACGAGACTAGAATGTTATATTTAAAGGAGAATTATTTCACTCGCAAAGAGAATGTTGTTGTCTTAATTCAGGAAAATATATTGGTCGAAACAACAATGCCGGACTTAAAACACGAATCTTCCTATCCTTTTTAATCTGTTTCAACAGAACAATATTAATCAACAAATCATATGAAGAATCATGCTACTCGTAATATGTACATAGGAAAGTGTAAGAATAGCCATCATAGAAATGATTCAAGTATTTATGAAGACGACATATCATGACTGACCTGTAGACTAGACAAAGATGATTATCTTGCATTGGGATTTGAATTAGAATACCTTCCTGCGCATCAGGATCCACAAAATCTATCGTATCTTCTGTTTTCGGCGTGCCTTTGGCATCTTGTGTATGAAACTGTATTATCACATCAAGCAGAAACTCGCCATTCTCACTGGCAGAATCATCCTCATTGTCCAGTGTATCACTATGAAATAACATCTCATCTGAAGACGAGGAAGTTTCGTCTACATTCACGCTATGTTCATGTTTATTCGAGCGCATACCAACGTCTGATTGTCTATCATGATACTTGGCTATCTTTCTTTTATCAGATGAATTTGCTGGGGAAGCATCATCGGTTCGTTCCCTTTTCAATTCTCGACGCGTTTTATTTGTATCCGGGTTGACCTCACTAGTCGAGAAATCTGAGGTTAATGCTCGCGTTGACTCGTCTGAAGTATCTTTCAATAACGATTTGTCATATAGCAACGTATAACAGCCCGACGACCACCTCTGTAACTCTAATGTCATCTTAGGTCTCTTTGTTTTCTCGGGCACCAAATCGAGTCCTGTATATTTCTTCAACAATTGAAAGAAGGAAATAGATTTAAATAGATCACAGAAATCTCTCAATAGTTTCGGTAAAGTTTGTTCGTCAGCTATTTCATAGTGACGTATATCCGGCGGACCTATCATCCGCCAACTGATATCCTGCGACGTTAAATCATTTGCAATTTGTTGATACACAGATTCTTTCAAGAAGCTTTTAAGAAACGTATAAGATGATATCTCGACATCCTCTTGAATTTGGTCCATTATACTGGGTTCCAGATAATCATTGGAAACCCAGGAGTGCAAGTTCACTTTGGTAGAACTCGGTTCCAGGAAAGTTTTGGCTGGTTCGTGTCTGGGTGACTTACGAAAATCCTTTTTTAATGGACCATGAAACCAACCATTGATTGACCACCTGCACTTATCATGTGCCAATACCTCGGCTACTTGATGGTAAGAATTTTCCACTACTTCGAAGAACACTAGGGAGTTATATTCTGGAATTAATGATTTCACTACTTTCCTAGGTGAGCCTTCTTCGTCCGTATCGAAAAGATCTAAAGCACCACCATCTTCCTCTGACCAATCATCAGTTAGATACAATATATAAGCGATTCTTCTATCAATCATGTTATCATCGTGACATAATAAACGGTCTGTATTACGATAACGGGCGCTCGACATCAAGACCTTTCCGTTTAACTCAATGTTTGTATTGCGGCTCATCCATGATATCAGATCTTTCCAAAAAGATCTGTTCAACATTTGGATATACTTGTCAGTAAAGTGGTGCAGATCCTCAGTTTTTTCAAACTGATAGAGATCAAGGACTTTGCGTATATAATCATGACATTCCAATTCGCTTTTTAAGTTCTCTAGGATCTCGTCTCTTAAGAAGTTTGATATCTTACACACTTTGAAAGGTTTCGATATGATCTCCAGATTGGCGCTCTTAAAATCGCCTTGAGAATGCCAGTGTTTTTTGAATTCTTCTTGAAATTTAATATCGTATATGTGCTCCGAAAACAACTTCTGATCCGCCATACTCTCAGTTTTTTTGTTAAATTTGAAGACAAATTAGTTTCTGTCAAATCTAACATAAAAATCTAACATAAAAATCTTAAATCTACAAATCTTTCTTCCTTAATTACAACTTTTCGACAAGGAAGGTACTCATATTATGCACACGTCACTATTAAAATTCTTCTAAACTTGCTTAATTCTTTACAATATAAAGCATGCGGCAGCGTTTGACCTAACCTCTTTACGGATTTCAATTCGTCAATCTCGTTAGCAAAGTCTTGTTGGCGTGTCTCCAGAACGATATCAGGATCTCAGGTGTCCGGTCGTAGGAGATGTCCTCGTCGAATAGAAGTGTCAATTAATCGTCCTGATAGGTAAAACCCACGTGGTATCCTAATCGTGCCACGTGTGTCCTGTGAACAACAAGTCAAGACGCTATTAATCGCAACCGTCACTCGGGACAATTATTATGATTAGACAATGATAATTCGGACAATTCTATTGGATTCTACGTACCACAGAAATTGCGGCGAACGTCGGCGTTTCACAGAAACTTTCTTGTACCTCCGTAACATAACATACGCGGCGACAGCAACAATAAAAACAATATCAATCTAGCATAGTAGCGCCTCTAGCGGCCTCGAATAATCATTCATGTACTAATCTTTCGAAAAACATTCGTTCCATCGAAGGTTGCTCCAGATGACACGATCTGTACGCCAATATTAGCAAATATTAATACAATTGTATATCCATAATTACCTATATGAATATAGAATAATATTTAGCGAATGCACATATTGACATATTTTAATCATGAGTCTGTTCTTTTTAATTGAACTTCTTGCACAGTTCATCTTTCCTCCTTTTCTCTTCACGTTGGAGACAAAAAATATCTTGTGGAAGTGCAAAAAATTTAGTTAAAAAGAACAAGCCTCATATCATTTAAAGCCTGTTTTACAATATGCTCTTTGTTTCCTGTTTCTTGATTTTTACCTTTTACTTTTTTCTCCTTTGCAACTGTTTTATCGACAATTATCCCAGATATCTTTTGCAATCCAGAATGGATTAAAATGGATTGAAATTTTTTTCTATCCGAATACATAAATTTAAATAGCGAATACTTTTTTTTGGATTTAATTGGATTCAATTAGATTCAATTGGATGCAATTGGATTGAAAAATTGCATCCTATTCAAAATTTTGAATTGAACAGTATTCACAATATGTGTATTGTACACAGAAAAAGTTAATACTATTTTTAGATTGAAAGACATAGAGATTCGATTCAATTGGATTCAATTAAATTGAATCGAAAAACTGCATTTCCTATTCAAAATTTTGAATTGAATTCATAATGCATAGAAAAAGCTAATATTATTTTTAGATTGAAAGGTACAGAGATATGCTCCATGCAATTCTTATAAATGAATAAAAATGCATTCAGGATTGAAAAGCATTTATTTTAACATTCATGAATCAATATTTCTGAAAATCTGAATCCATTTCAATTCATTTAAATCCATTCTTGTTTGCTGAGATATACGTCGCAGTCGGTACGTTCGAACTGTTCGAAATTGGCGCTCGCGCTGAGCACTTTTCGGCGCCGCATTGTCGGGCCGTCGGGTGGCGCTGGCGTCGCCGTGGCAACATGGCGGGCGTGTGTCACATTTGACGGGTGCCGTTGCGTGGTCGCGTGGAGAGAAGAGACTCTCGGAGTACGGTCCTGAGACCGCTGTGAATCGGCTCCGAGTGACCGAGTGGTGCGTCGCGACGCGACGGACGCGTGACGTCCGACATCGTCGCGAGGAAATCATCCGGCCAGCCATCCTGGAGTCCGACACCTGGAGGACGCGCTCATATCGTGAGTAAATAATGTGTTTCGCGCAACATGACAAGTCCCGGCCGCGAATCTATGCGGTCCCACTCCCTCGCCGACGTCTTTCCTCATCCAGACGCGATTCCACCGTTCCCACGTCATCGCGGTATACGTGCAAGTTGCCTGTGTTTGTTGCGTCGCCAACGCTGAAGCTGAGGGTGGGGTTCTTCCGGAGTCGCGGGTAAACACGCGTCCCCAGGACACGCAAGACCTTCGCAGGACCGGGAATCTGCCAGTGTCCTTTCGTTTGTGCCGTGAACAGGTGTTCGCAGTTGGTTATATCGTTAACATTCCGCGCCGGTCTCCATAGGCGACATTTTCGAGAACCTTCTAGGTATCGAAATCCTTATCTATAGATTTCGGAGCTGGACGACTGCGCCTATTCAGGCTGCTTTCCTTTTAGGAGATACAGTCGACGTTCTATCCTTCTTAGCATTCAATGAATAATGATTCATTCATTCAATATAAAGCCAGAACGATACTTACTTGTGTCTCTTAAAAGGAAAACAGCCGCAAGTATTCCAATGATAAGGATAAAAAATCCAAAGGACAAAGGTCGGAGTATCTTTTCTATCCGAAATTCGGAATCGTCTTGCTCCAATTTAATCGATATGTGTACGGAAGGTCAATTGTGTATCTTAAAAGCAGGTGAAAATTACAAAAGTAAGCAAATTCATTAGGGATTGATCAAGGAGTTAAATCATAGAGGCATTCTGAGAGACGCTGTTAGCGCTACTAATAAATAATGGAGACAGAATAATACAAATAACGCTAATACGTCTTCTCGAACCCCCGCACCCTATAAATATTCTAGTAAATTTATAATTTTTTTGGTCAAGTGAAGGTCTTTGCTTACTTTGGCATTTTCACCTGAGATCTGTTCTTTCTTCCTGCACTAAATTATAGAACTCTCTTTTTCGCTTTTGCCAAATCAAACGTACTTTATTTTAAGTGTATACAAATTTGATCACAAAAAAGATCTAAGTTTCAGACCTGGTTACAAGACAGCAACTCTCTGTTTATATGGTGCTTGCTATTCTTTTTTATTTAGCACAATGCGAGTGTCAATCTCGACGCACTTGATGTGGCTGATGGAACCAAAGTGATAGCATGAAAAGATATTACACTTTCTAATATATGAATTAATATTATTGGATTTATAGATATATATTACTTGTTGCAACGTTGTGCCTTCACGTTTTCGTCAGAACATCCTATACATTCGCGTCATTTAACGTCACAACCGAATGCGAGTCATCGATCGATGACTCGTTCCTACACGAGGGATTTGAACATTCGTCTCTAAGAGCAAGGCAGAAAGGGGCGGGAGAGATCTCATGTTAATTCAACTCCATAGATCTTGGCTCGGAGATTATCTCGATTCGGCCTTGAGTCGATACTTTCCTCGCATCCTACGACAAGAACGGGCCTTCGAATTTTGAAACGACTGTGTCAGCATTCGTACGCGGAGGCGAATCGTGAAGTTTATATACATCGAATCACTCGAGTCGTAGCTTGTACGACTATTATTGATTAACGAGTGCAGTCACGTGTGCCGACGCGACGCTGTTTTTCTTATAGCCCACTTCAATGTCGTAAGCTGATGCTTATACCTCGACGTGTCGAGCTATCTCGAAGCACAGATCCGTGCGAATTATTTCCGGCGGAGATCTCGATTATCAATAAGCCGTGACTCACGTATGAATCTCCCACGAGCTAAACTGATCTCACTTTCTGTAAATTTCTTATTTTAGAGAGTTAATATTCTTATTTTAATACTACACTATTGGCAAATTTGTCATGAATTTAACATTTCACATTTAAAGTATTTAAAAATTTAACTAGACACAAATCTGAAAATAATTTGATTAAACCGTCAAAATAATTATTCAAACTAGTTGCTCGAATGTCAAAGTTTTGTACATACAGTTGGAAAATTTCTATTAAATTTAACACATTTTACAGTCCATTCAAATTTTTGCATTAATTTGATACAAGACGAATATGTTAGAAACACAAACATGTAAAAATTAACACAAAAGTAATTTTGATACAAATTGTGGAAGCACATTTGTTTAGTAAAATTAACATTTATAATATATGTTTTAAAACTACATTGTTTTTATTTTATTTTTTTATTTATTCATAAATTATGTTATTTTAATACTAAGAAATATTAACATCAATTTAACGTAAAATATTCAAATAATATAATCATATTGTGTTAAATTATTTCGGGTATGTTAAGAATTCAACACAAAACATTTTTAACAAAGATCAATTTTAATGCAAACATAACATTTTTTTACTATATAAAGATTACCTTATAATCTTATCAATTTTCTTTGTTTTGTTGTTTCGTGGACTCGATTAGTTTCACCTTTGAAAAGACTCGTATATATCCCGGTTGTTCTAGTTTCGAAGGAATAGTTACTTTTCTAGCACCTCGTATAAATTTTAACGTCAACGATCTTTTACTCCAAGCGCGAGATAAAGTCACGCAAGAGTCGGCAGTGTATAAGTAAAGCACTTTAGAACGATTGATAGATCGCATGGGAAAAGAATGCGCTCTCGATAGGATGGGATCGTGTACTAATCGTTGCACCTCCCGCGATGAGATGGGTCATTATCCTTTCTTCTCTGCATCGCTCACTAATAGGATATCTCCGGAGTGTCGGGTGTCGGGTTTAACGACTGCGCCACTTCAGTCGCTAAACTGTCAATCGCGTCATTAAGGTTGTAGTTGAGGTTCGACGTATGTCGATTAATATGTCCATGTACGCATGAACCGTTACGTGCATCTTGTGCTTGAAAAAGAAAACGGATGACACACCGAGACAAGTAACCCATTTATTTAGTTTTTACGCGTTGAAGATCAAATTAATCGATTTTCAATAAAAATTGAGGCTAAATGGAAAATCACCTTTGTCCTAATTTAAAAAAAAAGTAAAATCATGTTTTTTTTTCAGGTTTTTTTTTCAAAATGTAGAATTACAGCTAAAAAAATTACAAGTTTTTTTCTCAGAATTTAGAAATA
>Ga0157364_1007979_pt1 | contig 10957 bp, 5 predicted proteins | sample AttsexASBM2_FD_111476 | JGI IMG/M metagenome (GOLD analysis project Ga0157364, IMG submission 111476) | Fungus gardens microbial communities from leaf cutter ant in Ribeirão Preto, State of São Paulo, Brazil - Atta sexdens ASBM2 | ecosystem: Host-associated > Fungi > Mycelium > Unclassified ... | reverse complement strand
TGCACGATATTTCATGAGATATATTTTACATGAAGTTGTTTAATATCTTATTAAATATATTATTTTTAAATTACATGTAATATTAACAGTGATTTAATGAATTATGGTAAGATTATAAAGAGCATAGAAGTTTAAGAACAATTATAATTTTTCTTGTTGATTGCTACTGACCTAAAAAAAATACATTTACCATTCCTAACATGTTAAAAAAAATATGTATACTAGAGGGAAAGATTTATTAAACCTTATGTCGCATCAAGAAGTGGTTTACAAGATGTGTCATGATTATGATGCGACATATGTAGGACAAATGAAACATTAATTAAAAACAAGAATATTCGAACACGTAAATGACATTAAGAAAAAAACAGGGTCCCCATCAGTAATATCGAATCACCGTACTGGTTAACCCACGATCATAATTTTAAATGGAATGGAATGGAATGGATTTTTCAAATTTTCGACAACGAGTCGTCATATAGCAAAAGATTGATTTCGGAGATGGTACACATTCAAAAGCAATCAAATGGTTTGAACAAGCAAAGTGACACAAAATCCCTGCCTGATTCCTATCTTTCTATCTTACAAACATTATCCCCTTTCTAATTGTTTCTACCCTTCCAATTTTTCTTCTCTTCTCACGCTTTTCTCTTTCTAAAATTATAATAACATCAGTCTCCTTTTCTATTACTGTCATTGTGCAACATCATCATCTTGTAGAGATAACTAATTTTATCAAGCGATAATTAATATAATGTCTAAGGAAATTTGTAAATCCATTGCAATCATATGAACTAAGAAAAAATATTTAAGGTACGATTAATTTTGAGTTTAATATTGAGAATTAAATTTTTAAAAATTCAATTCTTTAATTGTCTTACGGTTTAGGTCCACAACAGCGTCGATTTACTGAGGCAAATACATATAACGATAGATTTTGTGATTTTTCAAACGATTGCAATAAGAATAAGTTTTTTTATCAACTACAATATTGACGATGCCGTTGAAATGGGAATATATATGTAATGTTAATAATTTTAATTATGCGACCTCGTACGGATAACTAATAATTAAAATGTTTTGAACATGCAAAAAAATTTTTATTCAATTTTTAATCATGCGACAAGATTTAGTAAATTTTTATATTTAAACTTTTAACTATTATGTAATCGATGTCACGACCTTTTTATTTTTATTTTTATTTTTATTTTCAATTGTGTAATTTTTATGTGTTACTGAAAATTACCTGATAAAGATTGAAACGTCTGTATTTTAAATGTTTATAGCAATGAGATATTGAATAGATTAATTATTAGTAATAAAAAATTAGTTTTGACTCGTAGCCTTTCTCCTTTAACAGTTATAATTTTAATATTATCTATTATTTATTAAATAGTAGATAATATTAAAAAATTACTATTAATCTTAAACTCATACAGTCTTTTTATCTACTATTTAATAAATAGTAGATTATATACATGCCTATATTACAAATCTAAAAGTATATGATACAAACGACAAAATAATCCGTTTATTGAGAATCTATATATTTTATTATTGAAAAAGGATTACATAGCCCTTTTCCATTATTTTGCTTATTTTGTGAAAGCTTCGGAAGGGGGTGGAAGGGATAATGTACATCATACGGTATAATATTAAATTGCTCTTGTTCTTACGCAAGTTTGCTCTCTTCAACTCGAAGGACAAGTACAAAATTGGACGTCCAGCTCGGAGTTGGAGAACTCGCTCGCGGGTCCAAGCTCCGGTACGGTAATCCTACCAATCACAGACGTTCAATGTTTACCGAGTGCCCGCGGACAGGAGGTCGCGCCTCCTCCTCTTCCTCGTGAAGGAGTTAACAACAGCATCCGAGACGAGATCTCTCGCGATGCGAAACACGTCGGCGAAACACGAAGGTGCACTCGACGTGGCGCGACACGGCGTGCTCGACGAGTTTCTTCAGGGATCGTGACGCGTCGTCGATTGACCGCGTGGAATAATAAATTCTATTGCTATATTTTTTTTTTATGTATACATATAAAGACAAAATGATTCGTACGACGAGAACGAGGCGGTCTGTCCATGCTCATCGCTCGTGATTTCGAATCTATTATTTTGTCGCGTCGTAAACGTGAACGGCGTCGCAACTACCAGACTCGTCGTTATTTGTTCTCTTTGTCCACCGTGTGCCCTCGATTACTCGTATCTCGTCTTCTTTGAAAGTCATTGAGCGCGGATATATTGAAGTTACACGGCCGTTTTTCCCGAGGAGAAAAAAGTGGACACCGAGATAAAGAACGGGACGATTTCTTCCATCACGTTCACGAATCTCTATCCGAGGTAATCTCTGCATCGAAAAGACGGCAGAAAAAGCTAAATGATACACACGCACTCTTTCGTGCTGCTTTAATGACTAGAATATCTTTCAAATGCGGATGTAACTGTTTATCATTAAAGATCGTTAAAGGAGCCGCCGTTCCTTTCAACAATAAAATTCTATTCTTTCTAATGCTTCTTCCAATAATAAAATTCTATTCTTTCCAGTGCGGCGATAGCCCGCAATATTCTCTTTGTGATTAATGAAAGGATAATTAAGTTTGGTATGCCGCTACAAATCAGTTCCCAGCGAAAGAATTGTAAATAAACGTTCCCTCTTGGGATTGTAGAGTGGAAAATTGGAATGTGAAAGCAAACATGTTTGTTTAGTTAATAAGAACATATTTTTGCAGAAAAAGACAATTTTGCTGAAATATCTACAAACTTAACTAGATACTGAAAATAATTTGTTAAGATATCAAAATATTTATGAAAAAAATTCCAACATGTTGAACAATTCTGAAAAAAATTTTGACAATTTTCAGAAACTTGAGAGTTCTAATTATTTTGATAGTTCAACAAAATTATTTCCTGGTCTGTATATTTAGCCAAATTTTTAAATACCTCAGCAAAATCATCCTACAGTTTAATAAAAAGTATATTTTATCAAATTGCAGAAATAAGACGATTTTATAAATGTCTTATTTCAAGAATTCAGCTTATAATTTTTAATAAAATGTTCGATTTCTTAGATCGCGGGCATAAATTCTTTCGCAGAGAACATGTTGCGAAATTACAAGCGCGTGCGAGCGTGGCAAGAATATCTCAATCTCGCTGAGAAAGTTACCGTTCAAGAACATCGCTGTACATGTTTCCTTCAATACAAAATTGACTCGCGGAAGCTAGAGACCTATCTATTATGCATCAAAGGTTGTTTAGACGAACACTTTTACTCGATGCTCCAGGTGCAATGGAAGCAGTTCTTTGCCCGACGCGTCACGCTCGTAGAGTCCATAGCTGTAGAGTCCGCGGAGCGGACAAAGCATAGTATCACAATTGATCAACGCAATCGAGCTAATCATAATATTTCACGCCCGTTTTTCCGTCGCGTTGCGTGCATTACATAAACATACGCACATTTCGTGCGTGTAAGTGGAGATATATGGCCGACGGGGCTGTCGGCGGACAGGCGAGAGCTATTGCGTATACGCGCAGGACACGCTGGCGCCGCCTGTGACATTCTCTACTTTCCATCCCTGTGCCCTGTTCCCCTCGGTTCCCCATCGCCTTCCTTTTCCTACCACACAACCTTCCCAGACCACCTCGGAAACGTCGTGCTCGAAAAATCGCAACCTGTAATTATTATGCTCGAGTCGTGACGGAGTAACGTCTCTGTTATTCTGTTGCGCCTGTGTTTCTTCGCGAATCGGCAGAAACTGCCGCTTTTACTTCGCCCTAAATTTGACGACTCGACTAAAGAAGCGAATTCAGACATCGCAATCGATTATGTAGGCATAAAAAACGCGACAAGATTCATAAATATAACAAAAGTTGAGAAATACATGTTATTTTTTTGTATAGTATACATTGTTTAAAAAAAATCATAATAAAGAGAAATCATAAAAAGCTGCAAGAAATACGTAAATGTGTGATTTACACAAATTTTAAGAATGCATCATACAAACGTACTTTAGCTGTAAACAAGCGCGTGCAAATCCGAGCAATATAAATTTTACGCGACTCTCTAGAGAAAGAAAATATCGTATATCTTAATTTTATTGAAGTAGGGACACGATATCAACCGCTATGGTCACCATTAGTTATCTTATAAATATTCAATCCTCATATCGTCGATTATTCACAACCTCTGCTACGCGCATATATTCGAAAGTATGTATAGCCCGTTATCAGAGATTTCTACGTCTCCAAGTGTAATAATGTTCGCGTTCGTGTTGAATAATAAAAGGACAACATGTGCAACGGTATGCAAAAAACGTCGTAGCTGCCGACGCGACGCGACGCGACGCGACGCGACGTACCAAAATCAGGTTCCGTAGGCGTAACGGTAGGCCGCTGCGCTCGATCTCTCGAACGACAACCTGCACCGACACATCGATCGACACGGTCCTATAAATAAGGCCACTTATTTGCTACAAGATAAATCTCCTGGTAACGATTTGTCACGGCGTGGTGCGCGTGGCTGCACGAAAATCTTTCGCACGACTTTCCGAATCGATAACATGTCGGTGAAATCGTTTCGTCACTCTTGTCGGGAAGATCTTGCAGACAAGTCTGAATTAACGATGGAAATTAATTGATCGATCCAGAGATAAACGTTTGATTAATATATGTATTAATAATTTTTGCTCGAATAATTGTATCGTTTAATGACTTATTGATTGAAATTTCTAATTTAAGAAATCTAAAGGTAAAAATGCAAGGTTTAATTAAAAGAAAAGTACAAAAATAAAAATTATTTTATTTATAATATATTAATATATTATAAATATTAATTGTTATATTTGTATAGAACAAAAGAAATTCTGATTTCGTTAAAACTTTTTAAATATTAAAAAAAGGAGGTGTAGATGAAAGAAAATTCTTAAAAATTTAAATATTCTATGTACATTTAAAATACATTTAAAAATTAACCCTTCATTATATTTTTATCTTTCCCATCCAGCCTAAGTTTCTTTTTACTATTCTAGGGTTTCAAAAAATGTGAAAAATTCAGGATTATTTTTAAACATTTTAATTACATTACCAAATAGTTTTTTAATAAGATATTTTAAAAAGGAAACCAGACGTCTTTTATTTTGAAGAAATTTGAAAGTGAAATTTTGTTTGTGTTAAAAAAAGACCCAGATTGCAGATGGAGAGTTAAATTAATCAATATTAAACATAAAGAGATAATCCAGAGATAAGCGTCGTAGATTTTAGACGCAGCAATTCGTTAAATCGTGAAAAGAAAATATTCGAGAGAACGTTTCTCGCACAATGTCAATATGAAAATGATAGATAGAGAGAACTAGTGATATAGAGAGTCAGGATAAGTTTCGCGTGCCTCGTACACTTCGAGCAACATCGTAAATATGATACGAGTACGTTGGCGGCGATGTATGAAATTCCTAACACCTGCGGCCGACTGTGGCGAATAATCTCACGCGCGTAAACCCAAAAACTTTTATTTACGTTGCGCCATACATTCTGTCGTCGTCGTTCCGTCCGGACAAAATAAACTCACGCCACAGAAATATTTTCTCTCTACGATAAATCTCCTGGTGAGAAACCACTGAGCCATGAGTCGCGATGACACCGCGTGAGACTGTCATACAGTACATGATTCGTCAACTTCAAGACGAAAAGGCTTGGAAGCCAAATAAATAAATAAATAGAATGTAGAGATTGAAGCATGTATGTGTTATTTAGAAAGTTTGATAGAAATATGAACATGATGTGTAATAGCAGTAATATATTCGCCATGATTCAAGCGTAAATAGAATATTAAAGTTAGTTTGTCATTTCTTTAGAGCTCAAGTTTCTAATACTCAAAACGATACTTATATATTTACAGGTAAACTTTAAATTTTTTTCAATTTCTGGAAAAATAAAATTTAAAGCTAATAAATTATTAATTGAAACTAATTAATTATTAAAATTAGAGAAAACACTAGAATATCCTGTTTACAAATTTAAGCACGTTTTCGTATATTTTTCCCGTGTCCGGCACTTTACTGGAAACCGCACGAACACGATTACGAACGTGGGCAGTTAATAACTGACATTCTATTAATAGAAAGCGTACGGGGGCGTATTCCCTTTTCTATGGACCAATCGACCGATCGATCGTTCAATCGTTCGTTCGTTCGTTCGTTCGTTTATTCGACTCAGGTCCAGCTCTCGAGATCCCGCGACACCCGTATGTGCACGTATGTAAGATCGTATTTATTTCGCGTGGGTGGACCGCATTTTTCACGACCAGCATCGGTTGAACGTCGTACACAACGTTAACAACACCGATAACGCTAATTTTAGCTCCATTGATCAGCTCGAATGTCATCTTGCAATTCGATCGTGGCAGGTCGGTGATTATCTTAAATTTATGTTCTCAGAAATTTTCTTACTTTTTAATACCTTTTAACGTTTAAATTTTAAATTAAAATTCGGGGTAACATTTCATTTGCATGCAATGCAAATCATAGTATCATACCTCGCATATTATATTTAAAAATAAAAAAAAAAATTTAAAGGAAAAAGAATCAACATCCTCAATTAAAGAAAGCACTTCAAGTTTTACGTTCCATTGTTTCTGTTCTCAGGAGCGATCACATATTAACTACTTAACTTATATTAACCACTTAATTTATTGTCAATCGAGATATAGATATGATGAACCAATCCCGAGGAACCAGTCATCCAAGTATTCTTCTCGATACTTATTGATATCTCAGAATTAATTCACGGGATTAGTAAACGTGATATATTTCGAGGCACTGAAGTCTGAAATCGCACTATCAAGTTTCCCTTCGCGCGTTTCGTTGGACAAAGCTGTGTATTGAGATAATCGGTAATTGTTCCCATAGCTGTCATTATTTCACTAATTGGAGCTTCTAAATTGGTTCTCGATCGCTCACCAAACGGCAAAATTACGTTGCCGCCGTTTTCCAGTTCCATTCTTAGGTCAATCCAGGTCATTCGTCGCTCATTATAAAGTATAAACAAATATTAGGGAATTTTTGCAATACCGTTTATCTAGATACGATGAACGTTAAGATCAGATTATCTTCTTCTTAACAACTAATTAAGAAAAGAATGACATGACTTTTACCACATTTGAATTCACGTTATTGCAAAAACTTCGTATTATCAATAACAGACACGTTAAGATACTATTTTATGAGACAAGTAATCGTGATATGCGTGCCAGTCAACGCGCCTATTCTCTTTTTCTTCCGTTTTTTATTTCTCTATTTTTAGAATATTTTATTTTTCTATTTTTTTATCGAATATATCGAGCGTTATTTCCTGCTTATAATGAGGCAGCGCTTGTCGACTGGAGAAAGTGTTGCAAAAAAGTTCCCAGTCACCCTAGAAGCGCCATTCGTCTCGCCTTTGCAGGATAGTCTATAATTTGTATATCATATATAAGTCGTTCCAAACATAGTTCCGCGCAAGAATGATTCGCACTAACGCGTTATAATGAGCGTGAGCGCGACCGGTGAGGTCGTGGCACGACGGGCACGTATCATTCGATCTCACGTGAGTAAATGAATCGCGCGAAATATGATTTGCCTAACCGAGAGCACGTACTGCACTGGCAATGATTTTCAGAAGCAATTTCGTCGTCGTAATTCCTTCTCGCGTTGCCGTAAATCCGATATTCCACGCGGAGCGTAATTTAATCAGATATAATAAGCAGTAGGTATCGCAAAATCGGAGACGAAATTCATCTGCTATTTCTCGATACTGCCTCGTGTACTACATTTTGTTAATTAAGATTTCAGATATAAGCTAAGGGATACGTGTAGCATTTTGAGAGACAAAAAAAAAATTGTGAGTGCAAAAAATATTTGTACAGAAAAAATATTAAAAAAAATTTATTTTTAGAAAGTAAACATTGTATAATTAGCAGTTTATTAAGAAACAATAGAATAGGTTGTATATTTCTCTAAATTATTATTAATTAAAATATAACGTGCAATAATTAAAATATATTATTTTAATAACGAACGAAAATTGAAAATTGTATTATTTGGATAAATAAAAATATTTGTACAATCGAGAAATTTAGTTTCTCTATGATTATGAATACAGTTATTTTCGCCAAATTCTCTTTTAATATTAGAGTAAAACGTAAATTGGTCATATGCTTTTTTCTAAAGGAGGAAACTATTCTTATTAAAACGTTGATAAAACTGATTCTACGTGGAACAAATAAGCTTTAAAATAATTAAAATATTCATTGTTAATAAATTGGTAATTAATGTTTATTTTCTATAAATAAGGTTTTTTTTTTTTTATAAAAAATCTCTTGGAATACTTTTTGTACTGTATTATTATTTTGACTGTCACGTGACAATTTCGATGACTTGCAGAAATTTGTCGCGTCTCCAAAATAAACGTAAGGTCGTCGAATAGTAAAAAGGTGCGATAACACAGTTAAGTAAGAAGATTGCAAAATTCGTCGCAGCAATTAGTCCTGGCAATTTAAGCGGCATTGCGCGATCAGGCTTGTAATGCTTATGTGCATGAGTCGGCGATTCGGCTTTTTCGGTGAAGTCTTCGGTTAATGAGCGGCACGTAGGCGAGCGACCGACTTCGTAACGAAGCGCGGCCGTTCGCTGATGTAAAGAGCGACAACGAGAGACGCGCCGTTATTTTTTTCCTCCCATTCTTTCGTGAATCACGTTGCAAGACGAGGAGATCAACCGAGCCGGCTCGTCTGGCGCAAGTCGTGAAAATGGATCGGCGCCTCGAGAAGACCGCCGTATGTCAGCCAATTTGGCGGACCGCCAGGACATCTCGCTGAAAACTGTCGCGAACGAAAGGAGCAAGCGTATTTATCGTCTTCCACGGGTCTGTAACTGTCTGTGACGTCGCCAAAAAGCGTCACGTCGTCCTATAATGCGCTCGTCTCGCGAAATCGTTTACCACCCCTTCGCCTTTATTTACATTCGCCACATGCTCAGCGTTTATTTCCAGTAGTCTTTGCGTGAACGGATTGAATCGAAAGGTTCCTCAACTCGAATTTTATATCCTAAAGGAAATCCGATTTTTCGCGTTTATTGACACATTTACAAAATGTACCATTGGGAATACAATAAATTTTGTTATCATTTCTTCACAATATTTTAAAATATGTAGAATTGATTATATGCTCCTTTCTAATTTTCATTTTTGAAAGGAAGATTATTCTTATAAAATGTTGGTGAAATTGATCCTAAGTGAAGCAGGATAAGCTTTGAAATAATTAGAATATTCTGATCATTGGAAGACGATTGTGAGATTCAATGTTGTTGTTACAAGTTTCAAATTCGTTTAGAACAACATAAAAATCGACTTTAGGCTTCATTAATTTTTGATATGTTAATCTGAAGTGTGAAATCGTGATTGTTGTGTCAAAATATGACACTCATATGCATGAACTTTTTTTTTCGTAAGTGAGAGATAATATTTATCAAAGCCAGTAGGTCGAGAATATTTTCTCAATAAATTCTGATCTCAAAACGAAACGCTTTCTAAAACTTGTTATTATCGAAAAGGCTATTGGCAAAATAAATATCACTATCGGATTAAGGACTATATCGTTGTTCCATCATCTACTCGTTATAGTTTTGATTTCATCACGAAAGGTTGGATTTCTAGCAAGTTCGTTAGCAATTTCTTATTATTATATCGAAACGTGCAATTTGAAGAGTGTGCATTTTACAAATTATTTTGACCTTATTTTTCCAATTTACCTTGAAATCTTAAATAAGAGTAGATGTCTCTTTATTTAAATCAAACATTATTTCTAATAATATATAGTCCATTTAATTTTATACAATTTCGGATTTCTGTGTGATTTCATCAGATTATATATATTCACATTATATATTTAATCTCTCTCAAGATAGCTGAAGAGTAACTTTGTACAAGTATTTATGTAATTTTTTAAAATTAAGTGACGTTAATATAGCAACAGTTGTCCTCGAAATGAGAGGATTAACTTGATAATTGAAGACAAGCTTGCAGCACGAAAATACGTACCGCGCTCCGACAACGACTTGCTGTCGCGCCACGTCGAAAAGCAGCTGAGAATAAGTCGTGACCCCCTCTTGTCGAAACATACTGGTCTCCGCTAAATCTGCAACATATAACGAAACACGAATTATTCAAGTGAGCTCGAAAACATTGTAGGAAAATGATGTCAAGATTGTATTAAAAACATCTCAACTTTACACAAATGTTTTTCAAATTTTTTGATTATATTAAAATCATTAATCTAAATATTTCATTTCATTTTCTTTCATTCTCTCTTTTAAATAAAATATTTTTCCAGCAAAAATCAAGACATTTAAGAAGAAGATATGAACAACTACAATAGTGCTTGTATAACCATAGACTTTCGATCCTCAACCTGGGAGGTGAAAAACCGGTACACGGCAGGTGCGAAAAGTCTGCGCGAGGTGTCATAATTACCGAATCGAGCGTGTCGAAAGCGGTGCTTTCTTTTTCCTCTCATATGCTTATCGGTAGCAACTCATAATTCAACCTAGGACAACACGACCTAGACACGAAATTTTTCTTACAAGTCCCTCCAGGTATCGATAAAATTCAGCATCGTTCACGATAGCACGAAATATCAATAATTAGACTTGAAGAAATTGCATGATAGCAATAATCGTATGTCATTTTGTAAAGTTATTATTTAATTATTTCTATGCACTGAAAAAAAGGATTGGCTGCTGCAGCAAATTAGATGGTATAAATATAGTATAGCGTTTTTAATTGGTTGCAACAGTCAATTTTTGGTTGGGTTTAAAGATGTAAACGATGGAAAAATACCAGAATTTTAGGATAAAAAACTCGGAAATTAATAAGTTTTTTCCTTTAACTTTGACAGTTTTTTTACTCGAATATTTTTTTTAAGTCTGTTTGC
>Ga0157364_1007978_pt1 | contig 10957 bp, 6 predicted proteins | sample AttsexASBM2_FD_111476 | JGI IMG/M metagenome (GOLD analysis project Ga0157364, IMG submission 111476) | Fungus gardens microbial communities from leaf cutter ant in Ribeirão Preto, State of São Paulo, Brazil - Atta sexdens ASBM2 | ecosystem: Host-associated > Fungi > Mycelium > Unclassified ... | reverse complement strand
GGACGATATCCAATCGCAAAAAATGCTTGCCGAGCAATTGGGTGTTTCTCAAGCAGCCATTTCCATGCGGCTACATGCTATGGGGAAGGTTCAAAAGATCGGAAAATGGGTGTCGCATGAACTGAACGATAGGCAGATGGAGCCAAAATACATGCAAAATTCTGCTTGCCAGACAAAAAAGAAAGTCATTTCTGCATCGGATTGTGACAGGCAATGAAAAGTGGATCTATTTTCAGAATCCTAAACGCAAAAAATCTTGGGTTGATCCCGCCCAATCATCAACATCTTCCTCAAGACCAAATCGCTTCGGACAGAAGACGATGCTGTGCGTTTGGTGGGATCAGGAGGATGTCATCTACTATTAAAACCTGGTGAAACTGTTAATGCTCACCACTACCACCAACAACTGATCAAATTGCACCGTGCTCTGCGTGAAAAAAGCCGCATTATCATGACAAGCTGATTTTCCTCCACAACAACGCACCATCGCACACGTCAACAATGATCCAAAACTACTTGGAGACACTCAACTGGGAAGTGTTACCCCATCCCGCTTACTCACCAGACCTGGCGTTTTCTGACTATCACCTGTTTTCGTCGATGGGCCACGCGCTCGCACTTCGATTCTTACGAAGACGTCCGAAAATGGCTTGATGAGTGGTTTGCTTCGAAAGATGAGGAATTTTTTTGGCGTGGTATACAAATTGCCCGAAAGATGAGAAAAATGTATAGTTAGCGAGAGCAAGTACTTTGAATAAATTTGTTTTTGCTTCTTAGGAAAAAAAAATGTACTTTTCTGACTAAAAAACAGCGGATTTAAGCTTACATATCTTATATACCCAAAAAAGAATTCATTATATCGATTAATTTTAAATCCAACTGTGTTCACTTTTAACAAAAAATTTTACAAACAAATATTTAGGACCTATAAGGTCTTCTTTGTCACCACATGTCACATCAATCATTGCACATATTATCTTAGAATATTTTGAAGAAATTGCAATTAGTCCGTTGCCTTGTCAGTTGAAATTTTATTTTAAGTATGTAAATGACATTTTGTTAGCCGTTCTTGAATAACATCTGGATAAAATTTTAAATACATTCAATGCATTGTATGAACGATTACAATTCTATGGAAGTTGGTGACAGACTGAGTTTCTTGGATGTAGAGATCATGATATAGATAATATTACGTTCGATTGGTACGAAAAAAATCAATCTTTTCAGCCAGGTTTTTAAATTATCACTCAACACTCAATTTGTCATAAAAAAGGTGTGATCTAAAAAAGGTTTGGTTGACAGAATAATACTCTTATTTCACCCCAATTATTCCACCAAAATAATTTTACAGAATTGATTGATATCTTATTAAATAATTGTTATTCTTTATCCTTTCGAACTGTTAACACTAAAATTAAATATCACATGAATAAATCTGTCGACTATATTCAACGACATAAACAATTAAACAATGACCTATATTTTACCTATATTTGTATCTTGTATTAAAACTATCTCCGAATTATTCTTATCGATAATTATATAATAATAAAATAGTTCATAAAAAAAGTAGCTTTTACTATTCCAAACACTAAAAAAATATGTAACTAGAGGTAAAGATGTATTGGATCATATGTTTCATCATGAAGTCGTATATAATATATCATGCTTAGCGCCAAGACACTACCAGTGTCTTCAGATCATGTCATGATTGCGATGCGACATGTGTACGCTAAATTAAGCGTCAATTAAAAACTAGGTATAAGAGCACCTGCCACTATTTCAACGTTTGTTTAAAATAATCAATTTTAATACTAAAATACATAAAACTTCAACAAATTTATCAAACGGTATGAAATGGAATGTAAAATTTTTTTATTCTTCAATATGCTAGATATTAAATTGTCTCTTGAAGGTTCTCATAATACCTTTACCATTTTTATTACCAAACAAAATTTTTCTAAATCTAAATTTTTAGAATTCGAAAACAAAATTATTCTAATCCAGTAATCATTCCTCTTTTTTATGTAATCGAGTGATGAGATAAAAAGTTCAAATATATCCCAGAGAAAATTAGTTATGGTACCAATTAATTAGTTATGGTACCACTCAATAACATTATCGTTAATAATGAGAGTGACGTCTAAAAAATTCAATCTGTTCTTTCCGATTTTCATAATAAACTGAATCCTTAGATGCTAAGAATTAAAAGCATTAAGAATAGCATTAATCATAGTTGTAGAAACTATCATAATTAGATCATCCACGTGTTTATAATAAAATGACAACAGGAATCGAATAGATGCTAAAGGTCTGCTTTCCAATTCTCCTAAAACAAGATCTGCAACAAGATATACAATATTGGCGAGCTTTTGAGAGTTTCAAAATTGTTTATAAATAACACTGTCAAAAGTAAAAAAAAGTTGAATTTAAAACAAATTGGACAGCAAAAATAAATTCTTAAACAACAATCTCTGGAAATAAACTATCAATTATCATTTATATAATCTATTACATAATCAATCGGATTGTTGTAAAGAGCATAATCTAATTAAAAAATAATCATCATTTAAATGAGTATCATTGAGTTTATTAACAAGTCGAAAGCTATTTTTCATATTTTTCATGGCTATCAGCTTTAGAGGTATCGTGTTTACAATTATTTTATGTAGAAAGACTGCCAAAGAATACAAAGGATTATTTATTGAACAGACAATTATACGGAATAGACAATCTAGTTTATCTATGTCTTTCATTTTCGGAAGGATACAAGCTCTCGGAAGTGTTTCGTCGCTGCATAACAACATTCGGTATGTAGAAATTGAAATATAATCTGCATCTCACTATTTTATCGCATTATAAACATGTTATAAAATTTTTAGTAGGAACTTTTTTGATAATTTCATAAGTACCTATATCTTGGTGCATTACACTTACCTTTGAAACATATAGAAGAGACCGGGGCACTATGAGTCACAAAAATTCAAACTCTTCAAAGTGTATCTAAATATAAAAATTGTTGTATCATTTTTTTAAAAATAATTAAAACATAATGCATATTTTAAAATTTAATAAGTAGATATATTTAGTAAATATTTATTAATTTTTAAAAAAATATATATTTTTTAAGAAATGGACTCATGCCTCATACATATATATCACATACAAGTAAATCACACACAAAATAGTAGAATTATGCAAGAAATAATGACGAAAGTTGAAAAATATTTTTAATTAACATAATGTTTTCAATTAACATTAGTATTTTCAATTAACATAATACACATTCTTAGCATAGTCACTAATATAATGAAATATTAATTACAATTAATAATTATTAAATAATAAAATAGAAAATTATAAGAAAACAAATGAGAAATAACCATTAATATAAGATAAAAAATTTATTACAATAAAATAAAATTAATTGCTTAGAAGTATAAACTGTCCTTGTAGTACATATACTTTCTGTATTGTCCTGTTTCATCATGAATATTTAATGTATGACTCATGATACCCCAATTATGCATTTAATTATACATTTTAATACATTTTTTAATACATTTATAATAGAAAATTATAAAAAGTAAATGTTAGATTATTGTAACGTAGTCGAAAAAAGATATGCAGAAACTTGCACTTTATCTTCATATATGTATCTTCTACTATAAAAACAATATTTATAAAAAATATTTTTATGCGATTAAAAAGTTACTATTGCACCATGAAAATCATAAATGATCGATGTTTTTTTGATGGAATTTAATCACTGCCACTTAGATAAAAAATATGGGCAACGAAATAACAGTCGTATTGTACAAATAATTATATATTATATAAATATTGTACAAGTAACAGTAGTATTAATTTTGAATATTCCATTTATGTCAATCGATGACTCATAATAATTCATGATCCATGGTCGGTTTCCCCTAATTGCAACAGTAATGTTGCTTTTGTCAGCACGAATAAAAATAATGTTAACGTCTGTTAAACTGACACAGCCACTTCAGCACAATCGACTAAAAGTTGCACAGAAATTTAATGCTTTTTTGTTGCTAATTTGTTGCTCCAGTCAATTCTAAAAAAACAATAACTGCATAAGAATAAAGTTAGCACAGCCACTCAAAAAAATAAAAAAAAACTTAAATAATACGGCATATTCTTTTATGCTAAGTTGTTGCTAATTAATTGTTCACTTCCCGATTTATTGCTCCATCCCCAACTCTCAAAAATCATTCCTAGTAACTCCGAGTCAGCACATCACTTATAAAGTGTTAATTCTTAAAATATCTCAATTGATTATGGTTCTCTGATTTTGTTACTCGCGATTCCCGACGAATCTGATTTTATTCCTAATTCTGACTCAAGAAAAACAATTAGTTCATCCGGATCGGCGCCCTCTTGAGGCACTTTACTCTCTAAACATTGCTTAAAGAATTTGTTTCTTCAATGTTTTTAGTACCTAAATGTTTCTTGTAACATAACTCTCAAAGTATATTTCCATTTCCAATTTGTTGCAAATTTTGACACAAGAAAAACAATTAGTTTATCCGGATCGGCGTCTGCGCCAGAACTTTATTTCTATACTGTATAATTGTTCACGTGTTAGCAATAAAATCAGAAATCGATATACTTTAATAGTATATAATAATATCGAGGAACACTTTGTTATCTAAAACATTCGAGCAATAATTTTTTTAAGCAATGTTTAATGGAATATAGGGCTCAGCAAGAGTGCTCCTTCGGATAAACTAATCGTTTTCTTTGTATCAGTTAGCAACAAAATCGAAAATGGGTATATTTCGATTGTACATATTAGGAACATTGTGGTACCAAAATCATGCGGGAAACAAATTGTTTTAACAAAATTTATGAGCTCTTAATGCACGGCGCTGAAACGGACAGAATAAACTAATTGTTTTTCATGTGTCATAGTTAGCGACCAATTTGAATATCAATATATTTCGATATTTATATGGTGTTTTGAACAATTTGATAACCAAATGCGAAATTTCATGCGAGCAACATATTCTGTATATGAAACTTTTAGTCATGATGCTGCGACGCCTATCGGTGCAGTTCTGATTATTTATAGATAATTGTTTAACAATATCATTTTTTCAATATGTTTTTATTCTACAACAAAAAGTAACAAAATCTGGTTTACTTGTTTTTTTTTCAAAATCAGAGAACCGTAATCAGTCGAAATATTTCGAGAATTGACAATTTATAGGTGGTGTGCTGACTCAGAGTACCTAAGGGTGGTTTTCGAGGGATGGAGCAATAATATCGAGAAGTGAGCAATTAATTAACAACAAATTAGCACAAAAAGAATGTGCCATATTTTTTAATTTTTTTTTTTTTTTTTTGAGTGCCTATGCTAACTTTATTCTTATGCTAGCACAGCCATTTTTTTGACTGGAGCAACAAAATCAGGAATAGAGTAACAAATTAGCAACAAGAAAACATTAAATTTCTGTGCAATTTTTATTCGGTTATGCTGAAATGGTTGTGTCGGCTTAATAGACGTACAATGTTATTTTCTAACAAATAAGGACTAATTAAAGCCAAACGCTGGATATTTTTTGCGGAAACAATATATATTAAATTAGTCATATGTTTCGACCTTTAATATAGTCATCTTCAGTGATATCATAATATTAATGATAAAATAAATTAAAAATGAAGATATTCTCTATTAGAGAACATCTTTATTTTTAATCAATTTTTTTATCTTTCTTTATTAAATCAAATAAATATGTAAATATATAAAAAAGTACGAGTATATAATTATACAGACTTCGATTAAGATAATCCAAAAACATGATTCGATGTAAAAACATGTAATATTTCAGTATCAGTCACAATTTTTGAGAATCGCAGTACAACATTCGATGACATGATAATATGGTAATGTCAATATAGAGTTCATAACAGTCGATAATCTTATATGTAGTCAATAGAATAAAATAATGAAAAAAATCTGTTAATATACAAAAATGTATTAAGTAAAATAAAGAAATAACTGATCAAAGTTTTCAAACATTCCTTGTATTCAATAGTTGATGGATTTCCAACACGTCAACAGCTTCACTTCACAATTTCTACTTGATTGATAATTACGACGAGTTATTTTCTTATTTGTGCGAGAAAGATGTAATTAGACAAAATGTTAAGTCCGCAATGTAAAATCAGTCTCAATTACGTACGACATGCTCCTTTGCAGGGAGGGAGGGAGGTGAGAGTCGTTTCTCGTGGAAAATCATAATATATATTTTAAAGCAGAGAATTTTTGTTTCATGTAGTAGAAAAAAAGACTTTATTTTTCAAATTTTTTTTGTTTATAACTTTTTAACGAAGGACGAGCGAAATCTTGGCCGTTGGAGGTCATAACATATGTCAAGATCAAAGTCATCGGAAAAAATCCCTAAACAGGAGTTTTACCAAAAATATATTGCCACAGCCAAATTTTGCGTCTACTTTAATCTTGTAAAAGAATTTTTACCATATTTTGTAAAATCGGAAAAAAGTTGAAAACTTACATTTTTTTCAACTCGTCAGAGCTGTCACCTGATGTAGATATTTCCTTAAAACAAAAGCTCATATGGATCACACGATAGTATACCACACAGCGCATGACATGCACAAATTGAAAACTGAGTTTACAGAAACTGAGATTGAAAGCTTTGAGCTTAAAAAATGATATTTATATCGATCTACAAATTACGTACATTTGCTTACTAAATGAAGACTCGAAGTGATCAATAAACCAAGAATTGTGTCTAACAATAGGTGTTCGAGAGATGGCGTTGCAATAAGTTAGATAAGGACAGATGAATGCGTTTGAGCAAGACACAACAATATATAATAAGTATAAGAAATAAAAGATGTCAATATTATCGAATTTGGAATTAAAAAAAGTCTGTCGATTTCGATTACATTCGCCGTCGATCCAGCATCTCCTTCCAACATCTAGTTTTTAATTTTTTTTTGGTCTAACCAACATAGCTTGCCTCAATTCTCAAAAAAGATTTGAACTACATCTTGATGGGAATATAAGTCGAAATGGTTTGTATCTCTTTTATTTTTATGTAATTTTTTGGGTATTAAGAATGGATTAAGATAATTTACAATCAAGTTTGAGAGTTATAGGCATAAATTTTTCAGAGACAGACTTAATCTAAAGTACAGTAAAATATTTATCTTTGAATTTGTCTTTTTTATGTGAAATGGAAATTATTATCTGTTTTATTTTTATTATGAATATGATAATTAATTCTTTTTTATACAGTGAAAAAAATGAAGTAAAGAGGATAGTCATTATCTAAAAAAAGTATGAATAGCATCAATAAAATTTTTTTGTTGAAACTTGGAATGAAATAATAATCCTATATCAACTGCGTCATAAATAACTCTTACTCTTATTACATAAAGGATGGGAATAGAAATTCAAAAAATTTACCTGAAAATGTTGGTTTAGGATACCTATAAAAAATTATTTTATTTTCGTGAACAATGATAGTAGTGTCTAAAAAATTTAATTTCCCATTATCCCCAATTTCCATAGGAAACTGTAATCTTATACCCAATTGAAAGTGTTAAGAATGTCATTCAAGGTGTCAGAAAAGGCTGCTAATATACTATATATAATGTCATTTACATATCTAAAATAGAATAAAAGTTTTCTAAGTAATCTATAGATATAATGACTCTAGAGCTTGTAAAATTATTTCAGCTATGATAGGGAACATTGGAGAACCCATAGGAATGCCAAAAATTTGTTTGTAAAAATTGTCATTAAAGTAAGTCGTGAAAAATAAGTAGAGTTTAAGATCAAATGTAATGCAATTAAAAATTCGTCTAAAGGTATAGTGATATATAGGTATAGTGATATATAGGGTATCCCATTTTAAAGGATCCATTCAAATATCTTAGAAACACTGCGTTAAATCGAAATATGTTTCAGACGTTTTGTGATTTCGAGAGAGACATCAGATAGTATCATTGATTTGTCCTTGAATAGCGTTGTCAAAATCACTTTTTAAATAAAAACCTTCATTTTTTATTAGATATTATTGTAGAGTATAGTTTATTATTGTATAGTAGTATTTTTTATTAGATACTATTGTACTTTGATAATTTTTCAAAACTCTATAATAAAATATTTTTTCATTGAATACTTTGCGAATTATAAGATTTGAAAATTAGCCCAAGGTCCGACCGACGGCTAATCCTCTTAAATGTTGTTCAGGATCATAACCTGAATAATATTAGGTGTAGGAAAAAGTTCGTGGCATTTTTTCCGTTAGATGTAATGGGAAAAACGCCACGAACTTTTTCCCACATCTAATATTTGTCAAAATCAAAATCATTGGAGGTACCTCACCAACTAAGTCGATATCATAGAAAGCGACATAAAAATCAGAAATTCGATGTCAATTTGATATGATTTCGATGTCGAGCGAGTTGTATATTTTTAACTGAAATAGCTATATATAGCTATTGTCTCAGCGAGAAATATTGTAATCCGCATCGCTCAATGTTGAAATTATGTCAAATTGACGTTGATTTTATTATTTCGACATCTCTTTGACAGTGATATAGGATTAAGGAAATATTAATATATAGTGGCTGCGTTCAGCAGAACACAATAATTTTGCAACTGTTTTATGATTGTCTGCTGAGATAGAACCATTCCTTTAGATCTAAAAGTATGATCCAATCAATGCAAAGAAAACTTCCAACAGTTACAAAATAAACGTTCTATTAAACACAGCTATAGTTTATATATGTTATGTATAATGTAGATTTTTAATATACTGGCAGTCTTAGCAAACAAGAATGGATTAAAATGGATTGAAATTTTTTTCTGAATGCGTATTTTAAATAGCTAATACTTTTTTTGGATTTAATTGGATTCAATTGGATTCAATTGAATTGAAAAATTGCATTTCCTATTCAAAATTTTGAATTGAATAGTATTCAATTCACAGAATACAATGCGCAGAAAAAGTTAATATTAATTTTAGATTGAAAGGCATAAAGATCTGTTCCATGCAATTCCTACAAATGAATAAAAATGCATTCAGGATTGAAAAGCATTCATTTTAATATTCATAAATCAATATTTCTGAAAATCTGAATCCAATTCATTTCAATCCATTCCCGTCTTTGCTAGGTGTACATCGAAATATCGTCACATTTCTATCACACAAACGCAATTATATTTATGCAAGTTACGTTGCATATGAAAGCAGCCTTGATGTAGTCGCAACAGCTAAATCGGTCAATAATAAATTTAATAATAAATTGGTGCAACCAGTTGACACTCCGTTCAAATGCGAGATTAACATGAGCTTTCAATGGCATAGAAGACTTGGACATCTTAATAGAGGAAGTATGAAATTACTTTGTGAGCATGCAAAATTTGGATTTTAATGATCTAGATGGGCCGCAATTGTGTTCGAAGTAAACAAATTTGTCAAACGTTCTCGAAACTAAGAAAGGAGCCGAGGACTTCCAGATTGTTAGAGCTGATACATGCCGATATCTGTGGACTGATGGAACATACACGATTGGAGGTTCAAAATACTTCATACTCTTTATAGAAGATTATTCAAGATGATTACGTTTAAGTATATATTTCTTGTTATAAATTACTTTATTCAACACAAAGTGGAATTGAGAACCAATCTAATCGCTTATTAAAAGTACTCTTAAAAGTACGAGATTTTTGTGTTAATTTCAATAAATTTTATAACCAAATCGATCGGAACATTGGTAAAAAGTGATATCATATCTAATGAAATAAATTTATTTGTGCTGTACAGATTAAATGCCATCTAATTCTTCAACTAACTGTTGACTATTTTTTATGAAACTTTTTACGAACTTCTCTCTGGTATACTATCTAAAATGATTTTATATAGATAATACGCTAATGTAATGGACTATTGATTGTAGAGATTATTATACAATAAATATTATCCGGTTTATATTCTTTATATACACTTTTGGTGTGCCACAGGCTGTATGTAAGATCCCGTCAGTTAAAACTCTATTATATATTACTTTATCAATATAAATAAATACTTTTTTTTGTTTCTTTTATGAAGTAAAGATTTGAGATCTTTAGTCATCTTATTAAATGGATTTTTTATTATTATTTTATATGTATTTATGTTGCGTAACATATTCTCAATACTTTTAATATATTTCGCTTTATTGAGTGGAACCGATTGCCTTTGATTTTGTATTGTAAATAAAATGTTCCCTAATAAACTTTATTGTTTAATTTAATAACTTAAAAATATTACTATTATATTATATATTATATATTTTTATCTATAATATATCATTAGAATAACAATCACTGTGGCAAAATCAGATACATAGTTTGATTTCCGATATAATTCATTTCGTTTAAATTTAAATAGTCCATACTTATTATAATATTTGAATTATTAATTCTTTGAGCCATTTAAAAATTTTATTTTTAAACGTTATTTTCTTTTTTTGTAAATCGTCTGATACTTTTATATATAAGTTTTATATATAAGTCTAAATTTACTTTCGTAAATTGAATAAAAATAAATTATTTAAAATAGAAATTGAATAGTTCATAACAGAAATCCGTTTATTAATAGGTGATTTATGTATTTCAATACTTTTAATAAAATCAAAGACAAGATTTAGTTTATAATTTGATGGTAAAGCAAAATTTTCTCCTAATTATAGAAAATTTTTTTTAGATATAGCAACAAATGATAAATTAACCATTTGTTTCTAGGTGAAATGAAGGGAAAGAAATTATAGGAAGGAAAAATTGAGAGTCAATACAAATTTAATTAGACATATAAGGAGAATAATATTTTTTTTGGATACAAAGATAGCAAACTTGTTTATAATTGTTAATTTATCATGAGAATCTGGCTCAATATCAGTAGATATTGTG
>Ga0157364_1007977_pt1 | contig 10957 bp, 6 predicted proteins | sample AttsexASBM2_FD_111476 | JGI IMG/M metagenome (GOLD analysis project Ga0157364, IMG submission 111476) | Fungus gardens microbial communities from leaf cutter ant in Ribeirão Preto, State of São Paulo, Brazil - Atta sexdens ASBM2 | ecosystem: Host-associated > Fungi > Mycelium > Unclassified ... | reverse complement strand
CATGTGTGTGTGTGTGTGTGTGTGTGTGTGTGTGTGTGTGCGCGCGCGCGTGTGTGTGCGTGTGCGCGCGCGCGCGCGCGTGTGTGTGTGTGTGTGTGTGTGTGTATGCTGTGGCGTCGAGTGCTTTCGCAAATGATTAATTATTTCTGTGACATGAAGTTTTGCTTAGACGTGCGATAATGGAAGCGACGAAAGCTTTTGTTCGCGTGACAGTGATAAAAAAGTTTAATCTTTGTGCATTGCACATTTAAAAAAATATTTCTTGCAAATGCAATCGGTCAAAAAGTTTTCAAATGTAGGTAGTAAAATAGAAGATAATTTATCTGATTTAATGTTTTCAAAAGAAAAAAAAGCACAAAATTTGCCAAGTAGGTTAAATATGAAATTGTAAAGATTGACACACAAGCTCGCGCGGAAAGTCTGATTTTAATCAAGATTGAACGATCCACGAAAATTTGGTTTCACGAAAGCTAGCTTAATGTTTCGTATTATATCCCGTGATGGATGCTACTCGTTAATTTTATAATTTTGCCAGTGAGCGGCATGATAATTGAGATAGAGTCGAATTTACGTAAAAGAAAAAAAAACAAATGAAATTAAGTAGACAAAAAGAATGCGAGGAAGAATATAAGAAATGATAAGAAGAGAGGAAGACAAGTAAAATGGCGACTGCAGAAGAAGAGTGGAAAGAAGATAAATAAAAGAATAAAAAAGATAAAAAAATGAAAAAAATAGAAGGAAGAAATGGGAGAAAAGTCAAAGAATGAAAGAATAAAAGGATGGAATGCGCAGGTGAGAAAGTAGGAAGAGAAAATGAGTAAGGGAGATGAGAAAGGTCGGTGGATGATTGGCTACCCGAGCCACCCCCGGTCGCGAAGTACTAATATCGGGTTGGGTGGGATATACTCTTACAAATTGTCTGCCGGCGCGTCGTAGAGGGTCGCGCGCAGAGGGGGATTTGTCTCCATTAAAGGGATTGAGGTTTTGTCGTACTCCACTTCCACACTCTCCTTTCTATACTCTTTCTCTCTCCTCGACAACGCCCTACTTATATTTCGCGCCTGCTTCTCGTCACGCTCTACCGTTCCTTTTTCCGGCGTTTTCTCATGCTTCACCATACACACGCTGTCTCATTGAGGCGAGCACCAGATTGGAAGACGAATCTTTCACCAGCAACGAGCTTCTTCGCAAACCCACATCCAGTTAGCGAGCGCGAGTACTTTGCTTTTTGCTTTTCAAGAGACGCAACCTAGTCAAACATACTAAATTCCCGCTAATGGTTACGTCTTCGTTTTACGGTTTTCTGCTTTCTGTGACTTGTAAGTTCGTAAGGTGCTCTACATCTTAAAATTAGAAGGCTTATTGGATACTGTATGTCAAACAGAAACTGTTAAGATGTCTTACATTTTGAAATTAAAATATTTTTATAAGTTACGAAATTATGTTTAAAAATCAAGATAAAGAAAAATAATATATTTTTTATTAATTTTGATTAAATTTAAAAAAATTTAATTTAAAAATTTAATTTTAAAACAATTAAGTTATAAAAATACGGATAATGTTACTAGTTGAAAAAGTGTAAAAAAAGTGTTATTTTTATTAACTTTTTATTCAGCAAAGAAAAATAAAAATTCTAAATTCGTCGATAAATCTGTACATGCAAGAAAGATCTGGGATGTTTCGTGTAAGAGGTCACAAAGAGACACACTGCGAGGCACGGGTTACGTCGATTCGATAAAAAGAAAAAGAAAACATTGACTCGATATTATTTTATCGGATAGTTTTCGCTCGAGACCGACTGAGGAAAAGAATGGGCCACGTAAGAGCGGCTGATCGAATTGATCTACTGTTTCTACTGTGGAATCGGGTCAACCCCGTTTTCGCATAGGTATATCATCTTTTTCTTTATTCAAGCGATACCGTTACCATTCGCGAGAAAGGAGCTCTCATAAAAAGTATTGAGAGAATGCTGCTGTACTATTTGTGAAATGGAATTGAGTCATCTGTCCCAACAATTCATGGAACAGAAAAACAAAACTGATTAATTATAATACTTCGAACATAAAAATTTAAAAATTTTGCTTTCGAAAATACATTGGAATATTTTTCAAATTCAACCTGTATATAATAATTTTAATAATGTTATACACGATGCTATGCAATATTATATGTATATTATGACATTTTTTTCAAAAAACATCGAAATAATACAACAATTTAATAAATCTTAAAATACAATCCTCTTTTAAATCAGAAAAAAAAATACAAAAAATGAATATTCAATAACAAAATAAATGTCTATAAATTTTTAAATTAGTAATAAAAATATTAAAAGAATTGAACAAAATATTATAAACAGAATCTCTTTTCTTTTTTTCTTCTTTTTGTCACAATGCATATCTATTAATGTACGTATTTATATAATTATTACTGTTATTAAAGTAAATTTATATAATAGAATAATAGATATATATATAAAAAAAATATATATATATATGTATTACATAAATGAATAAATATCGTGAAGAATTTTAATTCAACGTTAATAAAATTTTCTTTATTATGGTTCTCCCATAAAAATATATCTCACTGCTTTTGTATTCGTATCATTTCTAATATAATATAATGTAACACGTTTGTTAATATCTGATTTAATTTTTGAATCGGCGAAACATGACGATGATATGCTATGATAAAAATATATCTATACCTTTTCGACATGTTATTTCAACCAGGAAAAATAAATACGATTCTTCTACGCTTTGTAGTGCGTTAGATTTTGTCGGGTTGACCGTTATCCATGCGTATGTGAATATGTAGTATTTGTATTTATATCCAGTACATAGGATCACACTTGACCAGGCGAAAAACGTGATAAATCTGCGCAATTTGTTATGCCAGTCACCGTGCGGTCTCATAAATTCAGAAAGAAGATCTTATTGTTCGGAAGATTCCGATGTACGTCATAATGGAAGATAATATTGGGATCCGTTCCAAGCCATTGTATCCGATGGTTCTCTTTGTGGATCGAGAGAAACATGGTGAAGGTGCAGTACAACTTTTATCGGAATATATTTGAATCGGTAAATAGGAAAATACACAGCCTCTGAATTTTTATAAGGGAGAAAAAAGTCTCCGTATAAAAAGCTGGAAAAATATTGTGAAAGAGATGTGCTCTTAATTTTATTAAAATAATAATGAAATTTCCTTTTGATAAAGATTTTCGCAAACAATGTAATTTCTCAAATAGAGAGAAGCTACCTGAAATAAACTTTATATAATATAAATAGAATTCACCTTTTTTCTTTTATGAAAAGAAATTTGTAATAAATTTGGATAAAACTCCTATTTAGAAGCCCCAATCACTTTGACTTTAATATATATGTTATCAATAAGGTCACAACTATCGACATCTAGAGGTATGTTCACACAGGTATCATTTTATCCTTTTTGTTTATCAAACAACAAGGATAACATAATATCATCTAGTGGGAATTTGAATGCTCTAGAATGAACTACTGATGACAGTCGTGGAGATAGAAAGATGCGTAGAGTGAGAAGCAGATAAATAGATAATCCATTTCTCTGCCTCTCACTCTATGAATCTTTCTATTCCTGCCGCTGCCATCAGCAGTCCATTCTATACGTCGATAGTCACCCTTCAACATTCAAAAGGTTTTTTTCGTCGTTCGTAAAATTGTATACTATATTGTATACTATATTGTATACTATATTATGCTCAAATCAGTGTGAATAAAATATTTCATCAATATATACTTTAAATACATGAAATTTTAAGTACATGAAAAAAAAAAGAAGTTAAAAAAAGTAATATGAAATAGCAAAACTTAGAAACCTTTGACAAGAATTCGAGAAATTAAACTTCGCAGTGCTTATAATCTTGGCTGCTAGCCAAAACTTTTGCCACATGTTATATATTTATTGTTAGGCATAAATTAGAATACTTCACGTCATCATTTTTGCTAATATGTACATTACAGCTTTACAAAAATATCTCTCTGACCGAACACATCTACAGCTAAACAAAGTAACATCTGCTCGTAAATATAAATCAATAAACCTATTTGTTCCACTTTCTCTAAAATAAGTAAGTGTAGAAGGAATTTGAGACTTCCAAATTATTATAAAAAACCAGCATATTGTTGAAAGCAAGTAAAATCTCGCTTCTACCAAACTTACATATTCAATAAACTTTTTGCTGAATATCGATAAGTACTTTTTTGCTTGAACACTTATCTCCAAAGTGAAAAATTTTAGAAAAGGATTACTTTTTTCTCTTTAAAAAAAATAATGAACATTTAAAGAGAATTAGCTTTTTTTTGCATTTTTATTCTAATTAATTCAACAAAAATAAAATATTCAATAAACAGTGATATTCAATAAACAAACTACAAAATCGTCAACGTATAACTTATATATTTCATAATTTTTTTCAGATTTTTTTGAATATTTTAAGATAAGAAAAATAGCATCGCATTTGACAGATTCATGTGTTTACTGAAATTATTTTTAAAAAACGTATTCACTCGGAGAGATATTACATACACATTATATACACTGATACTGTATCTTTAATTATATTAAATATACCACAAAAAAGAAAGTAGAAATTTAATGTTAAATATTAAGCATATTTTATAACTTTTAAATTTCATATAATTTTTACATTCGACACAAAAGCGTTTTTCAATTGGAAGACTCGATTGTTTACATATATCTCAAAATTTTAAAAATTTTGACACGTTGAAAATTGAACATAATAAAAATTACTTCAACAAATCGCTGCCAACGTAACATAATCTTCGTTAAATATGCGTAATGAACGGAACTATATGGTGTTCTGACCGTAGCCGGATATCTTGAAGTCTCGAAGGTAGTCGACACCTGCCGTGGTTAGATAAGCTTCGTGCAAATTTACCCGACTTACTTTCAGAATCAGCCGAAATACGGTTACATTGCACTCTAGCTTGTACTTCTCTTTCTCTCTACTCTCCTGTCTGCCCTCGCAGAAGCGCTCAAATATTTGCGCAATCGATGGCAGTTTTGCCGCGGCGTAATGGCAAGAGAAGCGAGAAATTTTCGCGGTCCTATATATATTGGAGAACAAAAGATAGAAAAGAAGTGAAGTGGCCAAAAAGGAGGAAAGAAGATGAACGGAAGTTAAGAGCATAACGAAACTCGAGAAGACGGAAGAAAGAAGACAAAAGTACAAACGTAAAGTAAGAAGAAACGAGACTTTTGACAAGAATTCGAGAAATTAAACTTCGCAGTGCTTGTAATCTTGGCTGCTAGCCAAAACTTTTGCCACATGTTATATTTATTGTCAGGCATAAATTTTCGTGTTCAATACTTTCAATGTAACAAGAAAATTATCACTTCATTTTATATTAATTGATAAATATAATTTGTAAAGTTTCGTAGCCGTTGCACGTTAGAATTATAATAAATGTGAAGACTTTATTAATCACATATTTTTCTGACATGAATGAGTATTATTCTATATTTCACATTAATCAATTCCTAAAAAAGATGTGTACAAAATTCTATTAAAAATTTTTTCTTAGTATTGCAATTTTAATAGTTCTGATTAAGAAAAAATAGAAATGGAATAAATAAATAATTAATAAGTAAAAATAATAAAAACCTTTTATTAAACTTTTAACTTAAGTAGATATTTATATCTTTTCAGAATATATTTCATAATCGAAATGATTGAATAGAAATTTAAGAATTAAATTAATAATCACTTCTCTTTGTAAAAGTATGTTTCAAGAAACATTATCCGTTAACAATGTCGACGTTTATCAATGAAATTTTGAAACTGTACCCAGTAGCAGCCGATGCCATGAGTTCCACAAGATTACGGGGATCAGGAGCCGTTTAGTCGCAACTCCGACGAGACTTTAACTGGCTTTAGTCAAAGTCGCGTAATTCCCTACGACGAAAACGTAACGAGTTCGCGGCAGGAGGATTCCGTAGGGGAGAACCGCCCTCGTCGTCGGGGGTAACTTGAAAAGTAAAAGTCTCAAATCCCGTACGCAACTTTAAATTAAAGCAGTTCGTTTTGTCCGCCTTTCGTGTTTTTATCATCCCGCTAGTTGGCATTTTCGTGATCCGCAAGAAAGAAATAAGAGAGAGAAAAGAATAGGATATTCGAAATGTTGTATAACAACTCCTTTCCCTATAGAACAAATCGCTATAATAAAATAAGAATTTCTCAAAGTAGAGAAGTGATAGATTTCATAATAATAATAAATTTTTAAATTTTATATTATACGTTTGTTACACTGAAAAAAAATATAGTCAATTTTAATAAATATTTAGTTGAATACTGCCAACTAAATATTTATTAAATATAAAGATATATTTATTCGATACAAGAAATGTTATTATATTAATTTGATTTAACAATTATTTTTTTTATTGAACAAATATTTATTTACTGTAAGTAAATGTTTAGTTGGCAGTATTGAACTAAATATTTATTAAAATTATTAACTATATTCTTTTCTCAGTGTAAGAAAAACACTCACACGGATTAGTTATAACTTTTATCAATAAATATAAAAATAAAAAGATACTCTCTAAATACCTCGTATAAGTGTGAATCTATTTTTAAACAAAATTACTTATTTGCGAAAATAAACTATTTCAGAAAACTTATTTTATTCAAATTCTATAATTTAAATTGAAATAACACACTCCTCTCTGTAGCAAATTGATGTATATTTGTATGTCATTTAAGTATTAAAAGAATAGTGAGAGTTATTCTAGAGATGCAAAGCACGTCACGAAGATTAATTCGCGCGAGATTTACCAACCGGTCTTTGTATTTACACGCACTTGCAGCACGGATGGAATCCTGAGTAGGATTCAGCACGAGGGATGAACAAAGGGCAGAAGGCGTCATTAAGGCTGAGTGATCGACGAGCGGACGTCGGAAATACTAAGCAAGTGCCGTTTGCCGACTAGAAGCACGTGCCAGTTCTTGGCGCAGGAGCAGTTTGCCAATTAATTAGAGCTGTTTCCGGTGGTGTCATCAGTAGATATCGTTGATCCGCCTCCGCAATTAATTTCGGCACCGCAAACTCGTAAGCAAAGACAGAGCGTAACGCAACAAGGAATAAGTTGCACTAATCGTTAGAAATTTCATTTCTTCATGCTTGCATTGTGTAAAGTGAAATTAGATTACATAGTATCGGTAATTTTATTTGAACAAAAAAAAATATTTTTAAAATCTATTGAGCTAATACAATTAGTAAATAACGGAAGAATTGTAAATACAATTTAAAATTAACAAATTATTTACACTACAGCAAATTAACAAATTATTTACACAAAATTGCAATTGATAATTTGTTAATTGAAATAATTTATTTGTCACATTTTTGCAATGAAACTTGATTTAAATATTCTTCTATATAATCGTCGAAATGTGAAAATAATTAATTTTATCGAAAAAAGTATATTAGTTGCTCACGAAGTTTTTCTTTGACATTTTAAGAAAAATGATATGGTATCCTCGCGTTTTGAAATCCCTGTGCAATTATCTAAAGCTTTTTGACTTGCGATATATATGGCATACTCAGTTATCAGCTCGGCAGTGCCGTTATGGGACTTCAAAAATTTATCTGTCTTCGAAAAGTCCGTTACTCTCTTGCGAAAAGAACCAACAACTACCTTGAATCCAGCTTGCTCATGTTGGAACACAAGCTCGCTTGGAAGCAGCTTTGCGATACTTCCGCGCCAGAGTTTCGTTTAAAGTTTCTCGCGTAATCCTAAAGTGCACGGTGTACGACGACTCCGGCGTTCTTCACGATTTCGCTAGCCTTTGAAAAAGTTCGAAGACAAAGAGACACGAGAAAATAACCATTAGGCGGAAAATAAAGAATTATGGTATTGTTCGAAAAGACATATTTCGAAAATACAGAAATAAATAAACTAAAGAAATTTATTTCGTGAAATTTAGTAGAGGAAATTCCTATCTAAGAAATTAATTGCTATGTACTCTAAAAATTGGTGTGAATTTAACAGCCATGCCGTGTCTATATAATTCTTATCATGTTGGTGTTAATTTCATACCAATATGATATGAATTTAATATCATAGGTACGGATTTATACGGATAGGTACGGAAAACTCATGGTCACTTATTATATACGTCTTTTAATTGTTATTGTTTATTGCGTTAGATTAAAAAGGTTTCAAATAATCTTTTTCATATTGAATCAGTTAGCAATTGATAATTGTGCGTATATTTTGAAATGCGATATCTATATAATTCTCACTGTATTAATGTTAAATTAATATCAACATAGTTAAATCCATACCATGTTGATATTAATTTAATATCAATATAGTGAGAATTATATAGATGTTGCATGGTAAGTTCACTCCGCTATTTTTTTTAATGCAGATTTTTGATCGATATAAATGGGAATAGAAGCCATTCTTCTATCATTATGCGTTCTCGTATTGAATTTTTCATTTAATATTGTATGTGGTAAAAAGAAAAAAAAGTAAAAATAAAAAAATTTCTCATACGTTAATTATGCATATGGATTTAATAATAATGCGTAAATTAAAAATCGTTGGAAATGAATAAATAAAATGAATATTTCATGGAATGTTGATAAGGAAATGAAAAAATTTATTAAGTCAATGTTAATGCAAGATTAATACAAATTTTGGAAAAATAATATAAAAATTGGAAAAATTGTAACTGAGTCTTAGTTTAGACTTGGCAGACGTTAATTATTTTTATTCATCTTTCTTTCGTAATAACGAGGAATCTAAAATAATACAAAGAAAAAAATGAAAGAAATAGTACTATATATATGTAAGTATATGCAAGACGGGTAATTGTGTGCATTTCAAAATCATGCGCACAATCAGTCGCGAACTGATTCGATATAAAAAATGATTATTTGAAGACTTTTTAATCTAATTCAATAAATAATAACAATTAAAAGACGTATATAATAAAATGTATATACTTTAGTAAGATATATATAAGAATAAATAAACAAAAAAATACAGACTCTCTTATGTTACTTACTTATGTTCTGAACGCCAAACATCGAAATACATGATTTCACTTTTTCTCATGTTTGCCATTAATTATGTTTTTTAATAATATAGCCTATAATAATATCTTAAAAGAACAACCCCCAGTCTACAAATTTCGCGGTATCTATATTTATCAGAGGAGTTTAAAACTAGAATGCGCACAATTATTTGTTGCATAATTATTCTACTTTCTCTTACTGAATATCTTTACAATTATATTCAATAATGGGTGACCCATTGCACATATGGCGGAGGTCCCGTCACGTCTTTAATCTGAAAGCTCATCAATCAAAAATTGAATTCAGTGCAAACGAATAACGTGAATTTCTGCAAATGTTCAAAACTTGATTGACAAATCCCCCTACTACTTTCAATCTATTGTATCCGTGAGAATGGATCCTTATGTAGCACAGATTTCCAAGAATATTCTTTAGAAATGTTCTAAAGCATTCAAAAGACTCTATGTCTAAACTCCAATGCACATTTCTAGAAAATTTATCAAATAAAGTGTGCTTTGTCGGACGCATTTGGTTCCTTTCTATTTCTTTTTACATCAATATTTTAAAAAAGTTCTTTTTTCTCAATGAAATATTGAACAAATAATTAAATTATAAGAGAATGCATGAAAACAAAATAAATGCATCCTTTTCTATGTAGCTGTTACATCTCGGAACATTCAGTTTAAATATTGAATAGATGCATTGTACTTAACATTCGCAACGCTCACATCTCATTTCATCTTTTTTAATTTGATAAATACAAAATAAGTGGAACGGACCTTAACGAAAGTCATCCGAAGTAATTATTCCATAAAGAGAATACACACAAGATTGATACATACGTGTACGTCTCAAGTACATCCTCTCCATAATTTTTGAGTGACATTGTCTAGGAACGCTATTCTATAGGTCGCTATTCATTCCGTATACGCCCACTGATATTATTGGTACATATTTGTACGAAGATATTTTTGTATGGTGAAAAAAGCTGCGCAAAGCACCACCTATCCAACTATCGATAGGCGTGTACAGAAAATTACTTTTTCTGGCTGAGGCTCATCGAATGTTCTCAAATACTTATGGTGAGGTCGCTATTAGTGAAAGAACGTGTCGTGAGTGGTTTCAACGCTTCAAGAACGGTGATTTTGACGTCGAAGACCGGCATAGCGATAGAAGAGAGAAGATTTTGCTATTATATGAGTCAGTCTGTCGTTCGATTTTGTCGTCTTGCCGAAAACTTTTCAATTATCTGTTTTTCCATGTTAATAAGTTATTTTTCTCTTTCATCAATTATATATTTGTGTTTATTAGTCTTCATCATATTTTTTTATCAAAATTATCAGTCTCATCGCAATTCGGTAAGTTGTTACAGTTGTTCTTAAATCTTTTTCATACTTCTCTTCAGTTTTACTTTTCATTATAATATTTTATAGGACCATATAAGAATGCAATTTATTAATCAATGTCTTAAACGGTCTAGCTGGATTTGAAGTGCTTAAGGTTTTAAAACATTTAAGTTTTTAAATATTTTTATAATAAATTTACGCAATAAAAGTTATAACAGTGATTAAATATTAGGTGTACAACTTTGCTTCCGCCGTTTTCCTATAGATGGCTTTAGCGGTAAGTGGTGGTCGAAATAAATAGACGTCATATAATAAACTTGGGCATCTGTCAACATAAGACCCCATAGAAACATTAGTCGATTTGTGTTTGCATCATAAAGTTATTCTCGATTGAAAATTTCAGTTTACGAGCCAAATTCTCGTCATTTGCGGGAGGTTTTAATTTTTTGCTTCAATATGAAGAAATCTGCGGCTGAGGCTCATCGAATGTTCTCAAATACTTATGGTGAGGTCGCTATTAGT
>Ga0157364_1007975_pt1 | contig 10958 bp, 12 predicted proteins | sample AttsexASBM2_FD_111476 | JGI IMG/M metagenome (GOLD analysis project Ga0157364, IMG submission 111476) | Fungus gardens microbial communities from leaf cutter ant in Ribeirão Preto, State of São Paulo, Brazil - Atta sexdens ASBM2 | ecosystem: Host-associated > Fungi > Mycelium > Unclassified ... | reverse complement strand
GTTAGGAGATGACGTCAAGGGACATGGGTTCCTCATGGTGTACACATGGTGTGCACATGTACAGCGGAGATTAAAGGTATGACGTCAGGGCACATGTAGGAAGCATGGTGGCCTTAAGGAAGACGGATGGTGAATGGACATGAGGGAAACACATTGTTGTAGCACGGACCACTTTGTATTTATATAAATAGAGGAGCAATGCAGCGAGGGCTCCTTGTCGAGTTTTCTTGTAATCCCCCATTCGTTACTTGATAGCCTACTGAGAGCTTTGCTAGTTGTGAGATCATTTGTCCTTGAGTGACGAGTGGTTGCTACAACAATGAAGAGATATGGGATGAAACGATCCACTCCATAAGTCCAGTTCAGTGGGAACATTGATGTCATATGGAATTTGGACGTTGATGTCGTCCTCCTCGTGTTGTCCGTGTGTGGGGGTTGCCTCATTGATGCTACCCGGAGGCCTCGTGGGTGCCTGCTGATTAGTTTGTTGGTTAGCCACCATACTAACTCTGATTTCTTTCTCTTGTGCTGTCTCATACAACAGTTCGAGGTTTTCCATATTGGACTCATCAGTCCTGGGAACGATGTCAATCTCCATCCTTTTATGATAAGGGGTGGAGTGGCCAGAGAAAGCTAGAGAGGAGTCTCTGGAGGATTTAGCAGAAGGAGAGGGATTTCTCCCTCTCACTTTGGAATTGGTAGTAGGAGAAACTTCCAACTGAATGTCCATCCCTAAGTCGTTTCTGTTAGACATAGGTGGTAAAGAGTTATTGAGGTTTGAAGCCGTGTTAGATTTGTTGAAATGTGTTGAAACAGAGAATTTATTCGCAAACTTTCCAATAGGCACTACCATACAAGATGGTGGTAAGAGGAAAAGAAGCGATTGGTGACTGAGAATTCCAATCATTGTCCCTTATTTTGAAATCTCCTATTATGATCAGAATATTATTTAAATATCTTAGCATCCTTGAAATATTTTAAAACTGATTGATGATTATCTAAATAGATATTGATAAGAAAACACATAGAGCTGTTATTAAAGAAAAAAATGAGATTAATGTCTTTATAGTTTATAATGTCTTTTCTCAAAGAAAAGTGTAACCTAGTGAGTTTAATGTTAATACAAGTGAGAACTCTTGAGTGTTTATTCACATTGTTGGAATTTCTGGTAGACAAGGTCTATGAGAGGTGATTAGAAGCTTCTATGATTTCTTCACCTTTTTTAGATATAGTATATGAGATATGTCAAATAATAGACTACAGAGGTTCTTGAACAAATAATATGTAAAAATCTTTGCTGTTTTCTAAAAAAGTATTATTTAGAAGCTTATTTTTACAAATGTTCTGTGAGAGTATTCTTATGAATTTTGAAATTATTGTTGATTACTGTATACAGATAAGCAAATTGAGTTGGCTCTAATCTCTTGAAGCTTTTAAGTTTTTTAGTTATACCAGTCATGATTGAACTTATGTTTCCAGAAAGAGTAAAGGTTGCTGCCTACATAATGATCGCCTTTACAGTTGATACATTTGAAGTTATATAAATAAGATTCTCCTTTCAGAGTTCTGAGTATAGAGGGTTGTATTATAACCCTAAGCTTAGCTCAGGTTGCAACTTAGGCAAGATTTGAGTAGAGAAGGGAGAAATAATTAATTGGTAAAGTGTAAAAATACAGGATAGTATCTATAACTATATATACCTAGAGACCATAAAGAATACATACAATATGAATGAGGAAAATACGAGAAAGCCTCCACTACTACATGAGACACTGACTGATCATATATAAAGAAAATATATGGTACAGCCAATCATTAAGTTATAAGAAAGAAACCCCAATACCTGTTGTCCATGAGCAAACTACCTATAAAATATAAGGTATTGATTGTAACAATACCCCAATTTTAGCATTCATGTCCCTATAAACTAGTCCATCAATACTAAATCTCCAACTACATAAGATACAACCATCTTCTTTGTTAGTTTTATAATGATCTCTCCTTATAATGTTAGAGCAATGAAATAGAGTTTATGTGGTAGTCCCACTGTATACATCTTGATTGGAAATCCTTGTCTTATTATGTCCACATTATGTTTTTATTTTATAAATTCAGTGGTGATTTATTTCTAATATTGTTTGCTCTGTTCTCCATTGAATTAGAGAGTTTTGTAATATGGTGGTGGATAGAAAGGTACAGTTTTTACTGGTGCTTGTAATTTCTTCATAGTCTTTTCCAAGTTATTGACTTTATCTTGTACAAATATTGGTTCAGAGATTTTCAGTTTACTTGACTTTGACAATATATCATAGTGTTTGTATAGCAATACTTCTTTATCTTGTACTTTGTCTTCTTTCTGTTTCTTTTTATCAACTATCATTGGTTGTGGTGTGCTTTTATATGTTTTCTGGTATGTATTTTGGATTGTCTTGATATGTTTCTCTACTAGTTGATTTTCTTTTCCTTTGTATTTATCAAATTCATCAGCTAATAATACTTGAATATAATATGCTTGGTTCTCTATGTTTCCTTGAATAATATCTCATAGGTCTTCTAATATGCTGAATATATCTTTTGCAATTTGCATCTTGTATGCATTACTTGCTTGTAATATTATGGTTTCGATTTCTGCCAATTGAATATTTGTAATTTCAGCTAACCAAACTATGTTTTCCTTTCATTGTTTAATATAATTATCAAATTTATGTTGTTGACAGTACAGAAAATGTAGAGGTTAGAAGAAGTAGATGTAGTAGTGAATTTGTAGGCCATTTGAGTTAATTTCTCAATGTTTTGGTAAACTTGAAATGCCAAATTGAGATTTTACTCTCTTTTTTTATAGGTTTTGACCTGAAATTCTTGTCCAATAGTCTTTAATCACTTCTTTAGCATGTAGTAATTCTGTTTCAGATATCTACTAGTCATATTCATTCCCATGTTCCTTCCAATGCACCAAGAATTGTGTGCTATGTCCTTATTTTGTTACAATCAATGCCTCTAGGATGCAGCATAAAGAAGGGCAAAGGATATAACAACACAATCAGCTGCACTATAGTAGTCTCAGTCAGTGCCTCATGTAATAGGTGCTGCAACCTTGCTTTATCTTAACGGTCTTCTCATATTATGTACCTCATATACTATATCTTGTTTTCTTGTTCACTTTAGTATATAGCATAGATACTTTCCTATATCCTTATGCTTTACCATTTTATACAATCTCCCTTAACTCCTCTCAAGTCTTTGCCTAAGTGTAACCTGAGCTCTAGCTTAAGGTCGTAACATTTGGTAAAGCATTGACAAGCTCACCTTGAAAGAGAGGTACATATGGATGAAACTAGACAGAGTTACCTGTCAAGAATGAAACACATGTAGTGTAGAATATAAAGAGGAACCAAGACGAGTTTCAGAAGAATGAACGATATTGAGGCGTTGTTAGAACGACTAGAATCCTTGCAGATCACAGAAGAAGCCTCAAGCAAGTACAAACAAATAGGCATGGAAATGTCAGCAGCACCAATACCAACAGCTATAGCAAACAGCAAGAATATACAGGCAAGAATGCTGAAGAACATGGTATCAGACCCAGGATGGTTCGATGGAGACCAAATGAAATTTGAAGACTGGTGGAGAGGGATAAGGCTATTCCTCAAAAGTAACAGGATCATAGAAACTGATAACAAGATCATAGCAATCTTAGCTCACCTCAGAGGAGGTGTAGTGGGCATTTATGTACAGAGAAAGCTCAATGAGCTAGACAAAGAAACTAGAACTCAAGAATGGGAAGAGTTTGTCTAAGAAATCAAGATCATGTTCAGCGACAAGACAAAGGCAGTGGATGCTGAATGGAAGATAGAGACTTTCAAGCAAGGAAAGAAGAACACAGCGGACTTCATGATTGAGTTCAACATATTAGCTATAAAGGCTAACACAGATGAGCTGCATACCATATTTCTGCTAAAAAAGAATGCAAGACATTATATCATTAAAATAATACTAGAGTATCCACCAATAGCTATGCTAGAATCACTCAAAAAGTGTAAGGTGGTGATAACGTCAGTCAGACAAGAATATGAACCCACAGAAGGATGCTACAACTACAAGACAAGTACCAGAACAACGTATGGTGGACGAGGACAACCAATGGACATTGGAAGGTCCAACAAGAATTTTAAAGATGGAAAGCCTAAGTGCTTCAATTGCAACAAATACAGATACATGGCAAAGAAATGCCGATCAAAGAAGAAAGAACAAGAGACCAGGATATGCTTTATGTGACAAGGAAGGACATATTGTCAAAGACTGCAAAGAAAAGCAAATGATGAAGAAGAGAAAAGTCTAGGAAGGATTAGATAATGAAGACAAAAAGAAAGAGAAGGGTTTTGGTGAAGATCTTAAGTAGGCATGGTACAAGAGATCTCCTATATAAAGTCCCATAATAAATACATTATTCTGAATTGCAGAAGCAGTGAGGGAAAATGGGAATTAAACATGCAAGCAAATGTGAAGACAAAGAATGGGAAGAAACTCAAGGTCAAAGCATTGGTAGACTCTGGATGTACACACACAGGAATCAACAAACAGCTGGTTAAAGACAAGAAGATCTAGACAAAACCAATAAACTTCTCATTTGAAGTTTTTAATACAGATGGAACGAAGAATGGAAAGATGACCAGTGTCAAGATCGCTGATGATGGACTTAATTTTTATTTTTCATTTCTTATTTTATTTTTCAGTTTCTTTTCTTTTCTTTTCTTTTTCTATTTTTAGAACAACTCAGGTTAGGGTTATCGATCACGCTGTCACATCAATCACAACTTGATGGTGTAGTCACAAGACTGATCACGGAATATAAGAGAAGGAAGTAGAAGGTTCTAGAACAAAGTGATGTCATACAGCATGGACAACACATGCGGGCCTCATGTTTTACTCATGGTCATTTAGGGTAGGGTGCACAGTAGCTAGCACAGACCATGGGTAGTAGTATATAAGGTAGACTACTTTATAAAGGGATCTCTATCGAGTTCTCTTGTGTTACTCAATACAAGAGTCGTTCTATTGCTTAACCCTTTGAACTTTAGATCATAACAACTAGGGTAGCATATCTGGAAATTGAAATCAATGGCCACAAAGAACAACTGAAAGCAGCTGTAATAGACTTAGATGGGACAGACATGTTTTTAGGTCATAACTGGCTAGTCAAACACAACTCAGAAGTCAATTGAAAAAATGGCACTATCAGGTTTACAAAATGTCCAGAACAGTATACAATGAAACATGAAGATATTAGGTTCAAAACTAGGAGGACAAAAACTATAGATATTACAGAATAGGACAATGGTGAAATTGGCAAAGAACCAGACAAAACAAATCCAGAGGACTTACCAGACTATATTCAACCCTTCACACATTTGTTCAACAAGAATAAATTCGAGAAACTACCAGAGAGACATGAATGAGATCATGAAATAAATCTTATAGAAGAAGCTCCAAAGGAACTGAATGCCAAGGCATATGCAATAACATTAAAGGAAGAGGAAGCTTTGAATCAATGGTTGGACAAACAACTCAAAGCAGGCTTAATAGTAGAATCAAAGTCAAGATATATGGCATCATATTTTTATATTTCAAAGAAAGACAGTTCATTATGGCTAGTTCAAGACTATAAGAAACTTAATCAGGTCATGATAAAAGACAAGATGTCATTGTCTCTAATCAGAGAAGTAATTGACAAACTCAAGGAGGCAAAGTACTTCAACAAATTGGATCTGATCTGGGGATACAACAATGTCTGAATCAAGGAAGGGGATGAATGGAAAGCTACATTTCTAACCAACAAGGAACTATTTGAACCACAAGTCATGTATTTTGGGTTATGCAATTTACCAGGAATATTCCAAAGGATGATGAACAGTATATTCTGGGAATTACTTCACAAAGGAGTATTAGCAAACTACATAGACAACTTTGTAATACCAGCTAAGACTATAGAAGAACTGGAAGAAAGAACAGTCAGATTCTTAAAGATAGTGGAGAGACACAATTTGTATTTCAAGAGGTCAAAATATGACTTCAACATGGAAGAAATCCCTATCTTAGGAGTCATAGTAGAGAAGAGACAAGTCAAGATGAAACAAAAGAAGATAAAAGCAGTAAAGGAGTAGAAGACACCAACCAAAGTAAAGGATGTGGAAAGCTTCTTTGGATTCGTAAATTTCTACTGACGATTCATCCAAAACTTCAGCTATACTGCAAAACTACTGAATGAACTAAAAGGCAAGAAGGATTGGAAATAGGAAGAGGAATATCAGAAAGCATTCGAAGAACTCAAGGAAAAGATAACAAGTCAACTAGTACTATTGCTATCCAGAAGAGAAGGTAAATTCAGAGTAGAAGTGGATGTATCAGAACATGCTATAGGAGGAGTACTATTCCAGGAACAGAATGGAAAGTGGAAACCAATAGCATTTCTGTCAAGGACAATGCAGCCAGCAGGAAAAAACTATGAGATCTATGACAAGGAGTTACTGGCAATAGTAGAGGCTCTAATCAAGTAGAGATAATACCTATTGGACACATTGGAAACATCCAAAATCTGGATGGATCATGAAAATCTGAAATATTTCCAGGAACCTCATAAACTAAACAGGAGACAAGCGAGATGGTATTTGAAACTACAAAACTGTTATTTCACATTACAGTACATTTTAGAGAAGGTGAACACCAAAGCAGATATTCTTTCCAGAAAGGATCAAGTTAATACAAAAGAAGACAACAAGGACATTCAACTCCTAAAGAAAGGGCTATGGGAAAGAAGAACAACAGCTGAAATCATCATGATAGGAAGGAAGATGATGGCAGAAGAATGTAGTATAATCAAAGAAATTTAAAAAAACAACACCAGAGAAAAGGAAGTGGTCCAAGCATTGGAAAAACAAGATAGATTAACATGGGAAGAAGATGGAGTGGTTTACATGGAAGGAAGAATCTATGTGCCAAACAACAAGAGGATTAGAGAGGAAATTCTAAAAGAAAATCACAACTTGGTAGATATGGGTCATCTAGAACAACACAGGATGCTGGAATTACTCAAGAGGATGTACTGGTGGCCAGGATTAAAGGAAGATATCAAGTAATACATACAGTGATGCTTTAAATGCCAACAAAATAAAGTTCAACACTAAAGGAAGGCAGAAAAATTACATCCACTGGAAATTCCACAAGGCCCATGGCAAGAAATCAGTATAGATATTATTGGACATTTACCTAAATGGAATGGAATGGATGCTATATGTGGACTGATTCACAAAGATGATTTGACTAAAGGCTATAACAACAAACATATCATTGAAAGGAATCACAAAAATCTATAGAGATGACATATGAAAACTACATAGAGTACCCAAAAAGATTCTCAGTGACAGAGGACCACAATTTGTATTGAAGTTCATGGAAGAATTCACAAAAGCACTAGGAATAAGAAGACAACTATTGATGGCATATCATCCTCAAACAGATGGTTAAATGGAAAGGATAAACTAGGAGATAGGGACATTTTTACAGCATTATGTGAATTACCAACAAGACAACTGGATGGATTGGCTAGTGGCAGCAGAGTTTCAATATAATGACAAGAAACATGCAACAACAGGTAGAATATCATTCGAATTGAACTTTGGAAAACATCCTTGGAAAGGGGACCTCATGGTTCAAATGGGGATTCCATGAGTAGAAGATTTCTTAATTGAAATGCAGAAGAGTTGTGTTATGAACTTAAATCCTTAGAGTGGGATAAAAGAACAACTCTTGTATTGAGTAACACAAGAGAACTCGATAGAGAACTCTGTACAGGATTGTCTACCTTATATACTAATACCTAATGGTCTGTGCAAGCTATTTCTAGCCTACCCTAAATGACCATGTGTATGCCTTAAGATCAACATGTGTATCACATGTTGTATAACATTATCCTTCTAGAACCTTCTATGTTCTTCTATATATCATGTGACTTGTGATCATGTCATCTGATGTGACCTGCTGTGTGACAGCATGATCCTGTCACTCTAACTCTAACCCTCATTCTAAAAATAGAATAAAGAAAAATAAATCAAAAATAAAATAAAAATAAGAAAATAAAATAAGAAAATATTAAGTCCACTTCTTTTATTTTTGACATGGGATTGCCTCATGCAAAAGAGGCAATTGAAGACTATTAGACAAGAGTTTCGAGTTGAAATCTATAAAGAGAGAGAATAAATTCCCATATCAACAGCTCAAAGAAATCATTTGAACTCTTAAAGCACTCATACCAACAAATGTTCTCTTAAATCTCTAACAACAACAACTATGCTACAGCACCTGCATTCCCAAACCCATTTATCTTCAGAAAACTAAACAACATGGACTAGGCTCAAGTCATGAAGAAGAAAAGGGAAGACTGGATGAGGTTATATCATAAGATGTTGAAAGGGTTGGAGACGATGATAGATGTATAAAGGATAGTGAAAGATATTAAAAGGTTAGCAGAAAAAGTAAATACAATAATAACGGAAGTAGAAGAATCTGTTTTAAAGGCAAGTATTAACAACAGAATAACAAATACCACAAATATTACTCAAATATTGGAGAATCTTCAATATCTAGTTCAAAGCAATATGGACAAATGAGTGTTTCAGGTCCAAAGGATGCTTGCTGATGAATTGGATTACTATAAGGAAAAAAACAACAAATATGTGGATAACAATATTCGAGAGATCCAAGAGTTATATATTGAAGAAGAAAAAAAGGAAGGAAAGGTAGAAGACAAGGAAGTGATACTAGTCAGGCCATATAAGGTTTCTACAGCGACATCTTCATCATTGAAAACAAGTTTCATAACAGATAAAGTTAAAAATCTCATCAAGTACATGAAGTTTGTGTAGAGTCCAACACAAACAAGACTATTCAAACCACCACCACATTACCAATCTCTCAAATCCAGAGGTGAACAAGATCCTGCATTCTGGAAAGAAGTTACAATGGCGTTCATAGAACAAAAGCACAATACAGAAATAGCAACGAATGAATACCAAATCCTAATGTTTCAAGGAGGTCTACCACATGAACCCTACTTTATAGCAATCAATAACAGGAATCAAATAATCATTGGCCCTAGGAAAAAGATAGTGGCTACACATATGGTAGGAAAGTTAGAGGTTTTGATCTGATTTATGAGGACATGAATGCTGAAATAGGGGTATTGTTATGATTAATGCCTCTAGAATACAGTATGGAGAAGGGCAAAGGGTATAATAACACAATTGGCTGTGCCATAGTAGTCTCAGTCAGTACCTCATATAGTAGGTGCTGCAACCTTGCTTTATCTTAACAGTCTTCTTATGTTATGTGCCTCATATACTGTACCTTGTTTCCTCATTCACTTTAGTATATATAACATAAATACTCTCTTATATCCTTACACTTTACCATTTTATACAATCTCCCTTAACTCCTCTTAAGTCTTTGCCTAAGTGCAACCTGAGCTCTAGCTTAAGATTGTAACACATTTCCTATAATTTTCAACTTCTTCCACTTTATATTTTTCTTCTTTGTTAATAATATTGTAAATTGCTTATTCTTCTAGTTGAAATACTCCTTGACTAATGTCTTTTGAGATTTTAAAAGATCTATATCTCTTTTGGTCCAGCTTCTTTGAGGGTTGATTCAATTGGATATTTTTAGCTTCCAACCACATGTTATCTCCAACCTTTAGTCTTTATGACTTATACCTTTTTTTGTTAAACTATTTCTTCATAGTTTCTTTTACTACTTCCATCAATTTCTTTGCTTTTTTCTAACTTCTATATAGTCCTTTAAGGAAATCTTCTAGCTTTGGTAATTCTATCTTCACTATTAAGTTCACCTTCTATAAATGTCTTCTAAAATTGAGTTCAAATAGGGTATATTTTATTACTGCATATTTCTTATTATTATACTGAAATTCCACTGCTAATAACCATTCTGTCCAATTGTCTTGCTGGTAGTTCACATAATGTTGCAAAAACATTTTGACTTCTTGATTGATCCATTCTATTTGGCCATTAGTCTGAGGGTAATATACTGTTAACAATATTCTTTTCATATCCAATGCTCTTGTTAGATCCTCCATAAACCTTGAAGCAAACTGAGGTTCTCTGTCACTAAGAATCTTCTGTAGTACTCTATGTAATTTCTAGATTTTATCTCAATAAATTCTTATAATTTCTTCTGATGATATTGTTATGTTTGTTACTTTGAGTCTGATAATCTCCTAAAATTGATTCACTATTATCACAATTGCATCCTTGTTGTTTGATTTTGGCAGTAGTTTAATAATATTAATGCTGATTTCTTACTATAGTTTGTTTGGTATTTCTAATGGATAGAGTTCTCCAGTCTTTTTCATATGCTGTATTTTATTTTGTTGGCATTCTTGAATATATTTCTTGATATCCTCTTTGATTCCTGGCCACCAATAGTTCTTTTTAATTAACTCAAGCATTCTTTGTTATCTTGGATATCTTATATCTGCTAGGTTGTAATTTTCTTATAGAACTTGCTCTTATATTTTCCTATTGTTTGGAATATAGATTCTTTCTTTTACATAAACTATTCTGTCATCTTTCCATACTTGTCTATTTATCACAAATAAAATACTTACTGGTTGTGATACTTGAACTTAATGGTGTTTCAGAGGTTCAGTATAAGGGTGTAATGATGATAGATGATGGAAAGTATCAATAAGAATAATTGACGTTGTTAAGTTTGAGGTCTAGCCCTCAGACACAGAGGTATATATACAAAAGAGTGATGGTCCATGCGCAAGTTGTTGCCATCACATGATCAAAACTCATACCTGATGGGAGCTGTCAGCTGTCATAGCAGCTGTCAGGCTAATTTTAGAAGGTAACTAATTATGTCACTACATTGATATGCTTGTATCT
>Ga0157364_1007974_pt1 | contig 10961 bp, 10 predicted proteins | sample AttsexASBM2_FD_111476 | JGI IMG/M metagenome (GOLD analysis project Ga0157364, IMG submission 111476) | Fungus gardens microbial communities from leaf cutter ant in Ribeirão Preto, State of São Paulo, Brazil - Atta sexdens ASBM2 | ecosystem: Host-associated > Fungi > Mycelium > Unclassified ... | reverse complement strand
TGGTCGAGGGGATCAAAGGTTTGCATAGTCATCTCGTCATAATTAAGCCGTAATGAATAAAGCGTAGCATGAATTCAGGTCTATTTTTGTGATCATGCTAATAATTATGGAAACGTTTACACTTAATATTAGAGGCTTAACACTGGATATTTTAGTAATAAATAATTTTATATGTAAGCGTTTACAGTTGAGGTTATAAAAAGTGATCCAAAGCACAATCGACGAGAGAACTCTTATATTGATGGTTAATATTAGAAGGGTTTTAGTATCTGAATAGCTGATGTTGGAAATGGGATCAAGTTCACGATTATCAAAAATTTTTATAACCATATGATTATTAATGTATTTTATTAAATAACAAGCTTTGACTTCACTGTGCTCTCTCTTTATATTTGAAATTGCATTTCATATATTGAAACCTGCACGAGGTGATATTTTTAAAGTCCTGACTCTGTATGAAGTAGTGCAAAGACAATCTGCAAAAAATAAATCTCTGATAAAGATGGTGATGCCATAGCGGGAGAAGGAATAAATAGATGAACAAGCAGCGGGTTGGGATATTAGAAAAAATTGGCTACGGTATGGGTGATGCCGGCTGTAATATTGTCGGCGGTGCAGTTTTTTTATTTTTGAATTATTACTACACTGATATTTATGGTTTGACTGCAGCTTCAGTCGCCGCTATTTGGTTAGGCGTTAGGGTTATTGAAGCTATCTCTGATCCTTTAATTGGCATGCTGGCTGATCGTACACGTTCTCGATGGGGGAAATTCCGACCTTATATTCTTTTTTTTGCTTTCCCGTATGTAGTGTTTTGTGTATTGATGTTTACCGTCCCTGATTTTGGCTACACCGGTAAAGTTATTTACGCTTTTATTACCTACCTTATGATGTCTATCACTTTCTCTTTTATAAATATTCCATATTGCTCATTAGGGAGTGTGATTAGTTACAACCAGCAGGATCGTATCTCCTGTCAATCCTACCGCTTTATGGGGGTCGGGGTTGCAACCCTGATATTAACGCTTAGTTTAATACCTTTAGTTCAGTTATTGGGTAAGGGGGATCAGGCTGTGGGTTATCAGAGAGCTGTTTTTATTTTAAGTATGCTCGGTTTAGCGATGTTTATTACCTGTTTTAAACTGGTGCGTGAGCGGGTTATTCCTGTAATACCTAAAAATAACGACTCTATTTTTAACGATATAAAAGATATCCTTAAAAATGATCAGTGGTTAAAATTATTATTACTAACGTTTGTGAATGTATTGCCAGGATTTATTCGCATGGCTGCCACCATGTATTTCTTAAATTATGTAGTAAAAGCCGATAGTACCTTTATTACGCTCTTTATGAGTATTGGTGTGGTAGGTATGATTATTGGGAGTGCATTGGCGAAACCGCTCAGCGATTATTTCTGTAAGTTGAAAATCTTCTTCTTGATAAGCCTATTTTTATTTATCTGGTCAGGAAGTCTTTACTTTATTAACCCTGAGTATCGAGTACTGTTAACAGTGGCTTACTTTATTCTTAATGTCGTCCATCAAATTGCTCAGCCGATAAACTGGTCAATTATGTCGGATGTAGATGACTATGGTGAATGGAAAACGGGTAAACGACTCACGGGCATTAACTTCTCATGTAATTTCCTTGCCTTAAAAATTGGACTGGCACTTTCAGGTGCATTAGTCAGTTCTGTACTGGCATGGAGTGGTTACCATGGAGCACAGCAGCAACAGTCACCTGATACATTATTCGTAATCAAAATCATGTTCTTTGTGGTGCCTTCGGCCTGTTACTTACTTACAGCGTTGTGTGTAAGGATGCTGAGCATTGATCGTCAATTAATGGCTGTCGTAAATGAAGGACTCACTAAACGCCGTAATAACTATAGTGAGTTAACCGATTACTTGGCAGAAGAAGAGGGTCTTAATCGTTATCAACCGAAGGTAAAGTCGTCATGAATCTGTTTCGAATGGATAGTCAGTTAGTCAAACTTTGCTCTCCTGCAATTTGGGCAGAAGGACCAGTTTGGTTACCACAAAACGATAGTGTGGTATTTAGTGATGTCAAAGGTAACCGCATGTTCTGTTGGCAGCGCAATGGACAGGTTTCGGTATGGCGACAACACAGTAATTTTGCTAATGGCAATACACTCGATACTCAACAACGCGTGATCAGTTGCGAACATGGTCGGCGGGGTATCAGTCGCTCTGAATTGGATGGTTCGGTGACCATGTTGATAGATCGTATTTCCGGTAAACGTTTTAATTCACCAAATGATGTGGTGGTGAAGTCAGATGGCACTATCTGGTTTACCGATCCGCCGTATGGAATTGTTAATGATGAAGAAGGCTTTCACTCGGAAAGCCAGGTGATTGGTTGTTATGTCTACTGCTTCAATCCCGAGACGGAACAAGTGAAAATTGTGGTGAGTGATGCTCAGCGTCCCAATGGCTTGGCTTTTTCCCCGGATGAACGCTTTCTCTATGTGGCAGATATGTCGATTATTGATTTTCCAGAACAAGGGCGCCGCGAATTACGGCGTTATCAGTTGAACGGAGAGTCGGTCGGTGCCGGAGAAACGTTCGCCGAGATAGCCCCAGGTATCCCAGATGGTTTTTGTGTTGATGGGCTAGGGAATATTTTTTGTAGCTGTGAAGATGGGGTGATCATTCTTGATGACCACGGAAAAGTATTAGCTAAAATTGAGGTTCCTGAACGTGTATCTAACTGCACCTTTGGTGGGCCAGAGCGTGATGAGCTTTTTATTACGGCAACGACATCGCTCTATCATATTCGTTTAAATACACATGCCTGAAAAACGCGGCCCCCAGCCGGGGGAGCGTTTTACGATGCCTCAGGTGAGTAACCAAGCTCATCTGAAATGGCTGCTGCCGTACTCTGTAAAAGAGGTAGTAGAGAGTCCTCTGATAGTGTAAGTCGAGATGTCGACATAGAAACTGAAATCGCATAAGGCACTCTGCCATGAATATCAAACACCGGTACGGCGATACAAGAGACTCCTAGTTCGTTCTCTTCCTGATCTCGTGCTTGCCGCGTCCGTCGGATCTCCGCCAACTCTTTTTTCATATCAGATAGGGTCGTGATGGTATTACACGTCAGTTGTTGAATTATATGTTGGTGGCTATCCCAATATTGTTGGACGTATTCCTCTGGACCAAAAGCCAAATAGAGTTTTCCCATTGCTGAGCAATATAAATGCATATGCTGACCGATATAAGCTCGGGTTTTCAGCATACCTGTGGTTGGTTCTAACTTATAAATCATAATAGCATGGTCATCTTCCCTAGTAGAAAAGTTGACGGTTTCACCTGTCTCAAGATTCAGTGCTTCAAGATGAGGCGCGGCAACATGAATGATATTGAGTGAAGACAACGCTTTTTGTCCAGTGGCAATCAATTTTGTGGTTAAACGATAGCTTCCAGCGGCTGGAGCAGGCTTTACATAACCGCAGGACTGTAGTCCTTGTAGCAGACGATGCACGGTACTTTTATTTAGTTGAGCCAGCTCAGACAGATGTGCCAAAGGGCACCCGTTAGGATAATTACTGAGGATTTCAAGTAATTGTAATCCACGAAATAGACTCTGACTTCCCGCTGGTTTCTCTTTTTCCTGTGGCATTTTTATTTTCCCCGTAACGATATAAAAGCACTTACATAGATAAAATGATGGTATATCAAACTGTGGGCTGGTTCACGGATCAGTGATATTTTTTTTATGTTATTGAAAATAAAGGTGTTTAGATTTATTGGTGGTTTTGACATCATTTGTTATCCCTTATATATTTGAAATGTGATTTCAAATAGTGAAATTGGTGGCATGTAGTTTTCTCAACTTAACCAGTATAACAACCACGGAGCACAGCAATGAGAGTAACGTTTCATGAGTTACAGAAACTGTTTGAAAAAGTCTTAATAGGGCGAGGGGTGGCGAGTGAAACTGCACACGCATGTGCAGAAATGTTCGCGCAAACTACTGAATCTGGTGTCTATTCTCATGGTGTGAACCGGTTCCCACGCTTTATCCAGCAACTTGATAACGGGGATATTATTCCAGAGGCAACTGCGACCTGTGTTAACCGTCTGGGTGTCATTGAACAATGGGATGCACAGCGGTCGATTGGCAATCTCACCGCAAAACAGATGATGGACCGAGCGCTAGAACTGGCTAAGCAACATGGAATGGGTTTGGTGTCAGTGCGTAACGCCAATCACTGGATGTGTGGGGGGACTTATGGGCGTCAGGCCGCTGAGCAGGGGTATATAGGTGTCTGCTGGACCAATTCAATAGCAGTCATGCCGCCTTGGGGGGCAAGAGAGTGTCGGATAGGTACTAACCCGCTAATCATTGCGGTGCCAGGGGATCCGGTGACCATGGTGGATATGTCAATGTCGATGTTCTCTTACGGTAAGCTGGAAGTGACACGTTTAGCCGGTAAATCTTTACCGATAGAGGGAGGCTTTGATGATCAAGGCGAACTAACGCGTGACCCCGGAACCATTGAAAAGAATCGACGTATTTTACCGATGGGATACTGGAAAGGTTCTGGCTTATCGATAGTCCTCGATATGATGGCAACTTTACTGTCTGATGGAGCGTCAGTTGCTGAAGTGACCGAAGATAATAGCGATGAATATGGCGTCGCACAGATTTTCTTGGCAATTGATATTAGCCGATTAATTGATGGAGTAAGCCGCGATAAAAAATTGCGTCGGATTAAAGCCTTTATCACTCAGGCAGAACGGTCCGAACCGAATATTGCTATCCGATTACCGGGCCACGAGCACGCGCGAACCTTAGAGCAGAACCGTCGAGAAGGCATCTCGGTTGACGAGCAGGTGTGGCAAAAAATTCAAGTACTGGCAGGAGAAAAATCATGATCTTCGGTCATATTGATGTCACACCAAGCTGGCCATTGCCTCCGGTAGTCAAGAAAGCGTTGCAGTTTCTGAAGCATACCAATTTCCAAGCATTGCCTGCTGGGAAGGTCGACATTGATGGTGACAAGATGTTTGCTCAGGTGCTGGATTTAACTACCTGCGACCTACTACAACTCCAGCCCGAATCTCATCGTCGATATGTCGATGTGCAATATCTGGTCAGTGGCGAAGAGAAAATCGGTGTCACACCTGATGTCGGTAGCTACCAAGTGACTGAATCAAAGTTAGAGCGAAATGATATTCAGTTTTATCAATCAGTAGCACATGAAACCTATTTAGATATGGTTCCTGGAAATTATGCCGTGTTCTTTCCGGAAGATATTCATCGCCCGGCATGTCATAAAAATGGATTAAGCAATATTAGAAAAGTTGTAGTAAAAATCGCGCTAAGTGAATTTATTTAATAGCTGATAACAAATTAATTTTTTTGCCATTAGACAGGAAGGTATCTATGAGTATGCCTAGTCATGGGAAAGCTGTGTCTATTCCGAAACAGCGTTGGATAAGGATCATTCCGCCAATTTTAATTACTTGTATTATTTCTTATATGGACAGAGTAAATATTGCATTTGCGATGCCTGGAGGAATGGAAAATGATTTAAATATTAGTGCAACAATGGCAGGTTTGGCAGGAGGTATCTTTTTCATTGGCTATTTGTTTCTTCAAGTACCTGGTGGCCAAATAGCGGTAAATGGAAGTGGTAAAAAATTTATTGGTTGGTCACTAGTTGCTTGGGCTGTGCTGTCTATTCTGACAGGCATGGTGACCCATTATTATCAATTGCTGATATTGCGATTTTTACTAGGGGTCGCTGAAGGAGGGATGCTACCGGTGGTATTAACCATCGTAAGTAATTGGTTTCCGGATAAAGAACGGGGTCGGGCCAATGCAATTGTCATTATGTTTGTCCCTATTGCTGGCATGATTACCGCGCCCTTATCAGGATGGTTGATCACCGTATTAGACTGGCGCTGGTTATTTATTATCGAAGGGATTTTATCGATCGTCGTATTATTTTTATGGCTATTTACGATTTATGATCGTCCTTCAGAATCTCGTGGTATTTCATTAACGGAAAAGTATTTTCTGATTCGAACTTTAAAGGCTGAGCAAATCGCTATTGATATTGATAAGCGGGAAATTAATCAACCTGGAATTAAATCAATTTTGTCGAATCGTATTGTCTGGCAATTAATTGGCCTAAATTTTTTCTATCAAACCGGTATTTATGGATACACCCTATGGCTTCCCTCTATTTTAAAGGGATTGCCGAATACCACCATGACAACCGTGGGACTGCTGGCAATTCTTCCTTTTGCCGCGGCGTTGGCTGGTATGTTTCTTTTTTCACGTCTCTCCGATCACAGTGGTAAACGTCGAACATATGTCGCTATTCCATTATTGGGTTTTGCCGCTTGTCTGTACTTGTCTGTGGTTCTTAAGCAGCAGGGATGGCTCTCTTATAGTGCATTAGTCGGTTGTGGCTTCTTTTTACAGTCAGCTGCAGGTGTGTTCTGGGCTATCCCGTCACGTTTATTTTCGGCAGAAATGGCTGGTGGGGCAAGAGGGGTGATTAATGCGCTGGGTAATCTGGGGGGGTTCTGTGGCCCTTATATGGTAGGCGTTTTGATTACTTGGTTTGACAAAGATGTTGGTGTGTATTGCTTGGCATTCTCTTTGGTAATGGCTGGCCTACTGGCTCTGCTACTTCCTGCGAAATGTGAGGCAACACAGTCTGTTTCATCAGTGGGCGCTGCCAGTAATCATGCGAGCTGAACGTCAGCCGAACGGAGGCAATAATATGCAACATGGTATCGACTATTGGTTAGGGATCGACTGTGGTGGCACCTATTTAAAAGCGGGGCTATATACCCTAGGCGGGCAGGAAGTGGGTATTGTCCGTCAGACTCTGTCCACGCTAACCCCGGCCCCCGGTCATGCTGAACGTGATATGGAGCAACTTTGGCAACAATGTCAAAAAGCTATTCTCCAGCTCTTAATAGAGAGCAACACTGATGGTGAGCAAATTAAAGGTATTGGCATATCAGCTCAGGGTAAGGGACTATTTCTGTTAGATAAAAATGACCAGCCACTAGGTCATGGCATTTTATCCTCAGATCGCCGTGCACTTAAGTTAGTCGAGGATTGGCAACGAGCGGGCATTCCTCAGCAGCTCTATCCAATCACTCGGCAAACCTTATGGACTGGCCATCCAGTTTCGCTATTACGCTGGATTAAACAACATCAACCTGATCGTTACCGGGAAATTGGTTGCGTAATGATGTCACATGATTTTTTGCGTTGGAAGCTTACAAGCAAGAAAGCCTGTGAAGAGACCAATATCTCAGAATCAAATCTCTATAATATGCAAAGTGGTCAGTATGACCCAAAGCTTACGGCATTGTTGGGGATCAGCGAAATCGATGATTGTTTGCCGCCAATTGTTGGTGCATCTGATATTGCTGGCAAAGTGAGTCCGGACGTTGCAGCGCTTACGGGCCTGGTAGCGGGGACACCGGTCGTTGGTGGATTATTTGATGTAGTCTCTACGGCAATTTGTGCCGGTCTGCAGGACGAGTTCTCGCTTAACGCGGTGATGGGCACTTGGGCAGTGACGACTGGTATCACTAAAGGGATAAGTAATCATCCGCATCATGCTTACGTCTATGGCCGTTATGTCAATACAGGCCAGTATATTGTCCATGAAGCTAGCCCAACCTCTTCTGGCAATCTGGAATGGGTAATAGGGCAGCTTGGCAACCCCTCCTATGAGCAAATGAATCGGGAAGTTGCAGATGTTGTAGCACAAGGCGGTGACGTCTTCTTTCTACCATTCCTTTACGGTAGTAATGCCGGGCTTGAGATGAAAGCAGGTTTTTATGGTATCCAGGCTCAACACAAACGCGCTCATCTGTTACAGGCGGTTTTTGAGGGGGTAGTGTTTAGCCATATGACCCATCTCAAACGCATGCGTGAGCGCTTTACCGAAATAAAAACCTTACGTGTCACCGGTGGATCAACCCGATCAGCTGTGTGGATGCAGATGCTGGCAGACATAAGCGGCCTCACGCTTGAACTTTCAGAAATTGAAGAAACTGGATGTTTTGGTGCCGCAATTATCGCCATGGTAGGCAGCGGTGGATATCCTGATGTCAATACGGCTCAAGCAGCGATTCATCCACAAATGAGGCGGATACTTCCTGACCCCGAGCGTAATCAATCCTATCAACAAAAGTATTTTAAATATCAATGTCTGGTTGAGGCATTACAAGGTTTTCATTCTCGTATTAAGGAGTCCATGGCATGAGCCAACCACTACTTCAGTTAGCCCTCGATCATACCTCTTTGCAGGATGCCATGCAGGATGTGATTCGTCTGCACCCCTACGTCGATATTATCGAGGCAGGTACCATTCTCTGTTTATGTGAAGGGATCAGGGCGGTACGCGAATTACGAGCCCAATGCCCAGAAAAAATTATTGTTGCGGACTGGAAGGTGGCAGATGCCGGTGAAACGCTGGCAAGTCAGGCTCTCGGGGCGGGTGCTAACTGGATGACCATTATTTGCGCCGCACCATTGGCGACGATTGAAAAAGGCCATCAGGTAGCGCAGTCACTCGGCGGGGAAATCCAAATCGAACTGTTTGGCAATTGGACATTAGACGACGCACGTGACTGGTATCGCTGTGGTGTTCGTCAGGCAATCTATCATCGTGGCCGTGATGCACAGGCCAGTGGCCAGCAATGGGGGGATGAAGATCTGACGAGGATGAAAGCTCTTTCGGATATTGGTCTGGAGCTTTCAGTCACTGGGGGATTAACACCAAATGATTTACCGCTGTTTAAACAAATCAATGTGAAATCATTTATTGCCGGACGTGCACTCTCTCAAGCAAGTGATCCTGTTGCCGTTGCGACAGAATTTAAACAAAAAATTACAGAGATTTGGGGTAGATAATATGCGTCGTCATCCATTAGGCATTTATGAAAAAGCCCTACCAAAGAATCTAAGCTGGCCTGAACGTCTGGTACTTGCAAAAAGTTGTGGTTATGACTTTGTTGAAATGTCAGTCGATGAGACTGATGAGCGTCTTGCACGTCTAGAGTGGAGTAATGAGCAGCGGCTAACGCTAATGACGGCGATGCTTGAGACCGGAATCAATATTCCTTCAATGTGTTTATCGGCCCATCGTCGTTTTCCATTTGGCAGCCGTGATCCAGAGATCCGTGAACGAGCCAAGCAGATTATGATTCAGGCTATTCGTTTTGCGCGAGATCTAGGGATTAGAACCATTCAGTTGGCCGGTTATGATGTGTACTACGAACAGCATGATGAACAAACTCAGCAAGCATTTGCTGACGGTCTCTCTTGGGCAGCGGAAAAAGCGGCTGCAGCGCAGGTGATGTTGGCTGTCGAAATCATGGATACCGAATTTATGAATTCGATCACTAAGTGGAAACAGTGGGATGCGTTGATTGCCTCACCGTGGTTCAGCGTCTATCCCGATGTCGGCAATCTCACGGCCTGGGGAAATGATGTGCCTGCTGAATTAGCTCTCGGTATGAATAAAATTGCCGCGATCCATTTAAAAGACACTCAGCTAGTGACCGACCAAAGCCCAGGACAGTTTCGTGATGTACCGTTTGGTGAGGGATGTGTCGACTTTCCAGCGGTATTTAATACATTAAATCACCTTAACTATCGTGGCACATTCTTGATTGAAATGTGGACGGAAAAGTCCAGTGAACCAGTCTTAGAAATTATTCAAGCACGTAAGTGGATAGAGCAACGTATGCAAGAAGGAGGACTGGTATGTTAGAACAGTTAAAAAGCGAAGTATTAGCTGCAAATTTGGCTTTGCCTAAACATAGCTTAGTTACCTTTACTTGGGGCAATGTTAGCGCCATTGACCGCCAAGCTGGATGTATGGTGATTAAACCATCGGGTGTCGAATATGATGAGATGCAGGCAGAGGATATGGTGGTGGTCGACTTAGCTACCGGTAGGGTCGTCGAAGGAATCAAAAAACCTTCTTCAGATACCCCGACACATCTGGCATTGTATCGCCGCTATCCGGAAATTGGTGGCATTGTGCACACGCATTCGCGTCATGCAACTATTTGGTCTCAGGCTGGATGTGACTTACCTGCTTGGGGCACGACTCATGCGGATTATTTTTACGGTAATATCCCCTGTACTCGCCTGATGACAACAGAAGAGATTCAGGGCGAATATGAATATCTGACCGGAGAAGTAATCATTGAAACCTTTGAGAAACGTTGCTTGGAGCCGATGCAGGTCCCTGCAGTACTAGTGCATTCACATGGTCCGTTTGCTTGGGGGAAAGATGCAGCGGATGCCGTTCATAATGCCGTCGTTTTAGAAGAATGCGCTTATATGGGAATTTATTCTCGTCAATTAACCCCTGAATTAGGTGATATGCAACAAGAATTGCTCGATAAACACTACCTGCGTAAACATGGTAAAAATGCCTATTATGGGCAATAGCTGTAGATAAGATAGTGCCTGCACTTTAAGCAGGCACTATGGACTGTAATGCGAGATACTCATTCTTATAGAAAGCATGCCATAGCCTCTGTAATGAAAAAGCATATTAATTTTATTCGAAACTTTTGTCGGTGGACTCAATCTACTAAAAGTGCCGCTTTATCACTCTCTTAGGTATTCCTTTCTGTAACGTGAACGTATGCAGCGTTAACAGGCAATAGCTTAGTAATTTATACTCTTTTGAATAACAATCTTCCTTTGAATGGCGAAGACTATCTAGCTCGGCTAGCTGAGCGGATGATGATTTCATCAAAAAAATTGTTCAAAGCCCACTGCTATCACAGTGGGTAAAATCAGGCTAAAGACTGTCTTGTAAATAGTTATACCCGCCTTGATCGTTGGCAACAAAGCGTAATCGGTGGGTAATGCACTGCGGAGCATCTTCTGCATGATGAGAGACAAACAGCAGCTGTGTGGTGCCTTGGTCGATT
>Ga0157364_1007973_pt1 | contig 10963 bp, 7 predicted proteins | sample AttsexASBM2_FD_111476 | JGI IMG/M metagenome (GOLD analysis project Ga0157364, IMG submission 111476) | Fungus gardens microbial communities from leaf cutter ant in Ribeirão Preto, State of São Paulo, Brazil - Atta sexdens ASBM2 | ecosystem: Host-associated > Fungi > Mycelium > Unclassified ... | reverse complement strand
TTAATTTTATTAGACCGTTTCATATTATATCGCTCATTTCGATAATAAATGATAGATCGTCTTATGTATTTCTAATTACAATCATTATCCATGAAGATCTCAACCGGTTAATTATTGTTCTATGATTTTTAAATCCGATAATCTTTTCCGAATACGATCTTAAAAAGAAGTTTTATTTATTGATATAAAACGATTTTTTTGATTGTCTTCCCTTACTTTTCTTGACCGAAAGCCGAGATATATTTTACTGATATCAAGGGCTATCTGCAATCTGCATACACAAGAGTGATCCCGAATGTGATCTTATCGCATCAATAGAAATCACGTATTACATAAACAGTATAGCCGTAAACAATTAGAACATTCGCAATTTGCATCCGCTAAACGACTCTTTCGTCACGCGCTGCTTTAATGAATACTTGTCGCATAATTTCTACCAATGTTGCAATCTCAATAAATGCCGACGAGCGCAATGGACGCCTCTCTTATACCGATGACGATCTATTAATATCATTGATAACTCTCACATTAGGCTCATAGATGTAAACAACATGTTTCATATGTTGTCAACTTGATAATAATATAGGCGCACGCATCGGCACGCGCCGCGTCGCTTCAAGTGACTTCAACCTTCAAGCCACGAGCGCTCAATGAGTTTGAAGGAAATTATTTTCATCACGCAAACTTAATCATCGCTAGTCAAACGTGAGAAGCATTTTCTAAGACTAAAATGCATATTTTATTAGTCAGACAGTGTAGACCGACTTAGATAACAAACAAATATTTTAGATAATTCAGATCAAGTATTGAATCGTGTCATATCTTGTATTGATTATTGGGTTATTATTACTTTATCGATTCACTTATAATACACAGGAAAATATTATAATAATCGGATATTAAATCGGATAATTGAACAAGATTATATTACATAATTCGATATTGCTTGAAACATATACTAAATTTAATCACAATTTTTTTATTTTTAAACTATGTAAAAATAAACAAACAAAAAATGTGTATAATTTATGTATATGTTAAACATGTTACTTAGTAATCATATGTGCGCGTTTAATTAGTAACAAACAAGCTTATAATTCAAACCTAAGTTCAAGATTAGAATACAAATATTTTAATTTAATTTGAAAATATTTTTCTCATATTTTTAAATGATGATTCATCAGATGATATTTTATTTATTTCTAGTTTTAATTTTTATTAATTATATTTATTAATTATATATCATAATTATTACATTAAACAATTCTTTCTACTTTGTAGTGAGCATGAAAATGAGCGCTATAGCAAAATCTTCAATTTCTCAAACTCAGTACTTTACTTTTAAATTAAAATTTTTTTTATTTTATATCAAATTAAGGAATAAAATCATGTTTATATGAGCAATAGTATATAGAAAGAACGACTCTGCTAAAGTATCTAAGAATTCAGCTAAATAAAGATTTAAAAATAATTTTGTAAGATCATTAAAACAACGTGAAAATCTCAAGCATGGAAAAATTGTAAAATTTTTATCATACTTGCAATCAATTTGAACATTCTACATATTTTGATAATTTAACAAAATTATTTTTAGATTTGTATCTAATTAATTTTTAGATATTTTAGCAAAACCGTTCTTTCCATATGTATTTATTTTATTGTGCGTGACTATGAAAGTTTATGTCAAAAAGAAGTCGCACGATAGAAGTTGTCTGTCTCGCATGGTCCGTAACCACTGCGAGGTCGACGTACGTAACTACTTGTTAATTGCCATAACTATCGTAAAGGACTGCACTGTGACTTTATCTACTCGTCGTTCTATTAATTAAAATAATTGTAAACTTTGCAATAACGCATCTTGACATCGTTTGCACTCATGACATACACACGTCGTATATATTTTTTTATTTCAATTGGAACGTTGCTTCATTAATACTATTTCAATTGTATTACGATATCACTTGATTTGATTAAAAACACGCATGGAAATGAATATTTCAATTGCAAAAATTTAAAATTGATACACAAACCCAAGTGAATATTCGAGAAAGCATTCGACTTGACTTCTTAACCAGATAATGAGTCAGCTTTCTGGATGAAAATCGTTAATAAAACAAGCAACATGTATTGTTCGTAATTATTTTTATGTTTCACGGTTCTTTATTATTATATTTATATATTTTGCAGGTCACCGTTATATTTTCGTAGATACAGTAGTAAGTATAGTATACTAAGCAATGTATGATTCATATACACAGTATCCATAGAAATGTAACGGCGACATAAAAATCTAAATAATAAAAAGTTGTGAAACGTAGAAATAATTACGGATATTCCGCTCAATTTCATTATATGTATTATTAATGAGTAATTCCAAGTACATAGCAAAGAAAATTATTCTTAGAGAGTTAGAATAACAAGTTTGGCATAAAAAAATTAACGAATGCAGTTGTTTTATTTGCGAAGTTAACTACGTCTAACCTTGCCTATGTAGGTCATATCTATTGGCTGACATTCTGTATATATATTCCGATATTCGCGAAATAAACAACAAATACTGAACGGTCAGAATTGATAAATCAGTTTTTATGTTATATTATCATCACTTGGAAGTTTCAAGAATAAAACTTATATCATCATGTTATATTTTCAGTAAAGAGATTAAAATACTCCTTGCAACTTTGTGCGTCACAAGATAGAAAAATGATGACTACTTTAGAATCTGACATAGAATTGTAGATAATGCCGCTCTTCAATGGTAAAGAATCTATAGTGGAAGACGGAATATAAATTTCATTAGTCACTTCTTTTCAATCGGTCTGAAACCAAATATTATCGTCGGATGGAATTTAGTCTCAACACATTGCGATAAAAGGTACTAGACATCATGTCATTATTGTCCTAGAACTTTGTCTCTGAAGACACGTACTTCAGAAGATTATCTAATTAGTGATTCAAACGGAGATCGCGCGCAACTTCTCATTAAGTTACACTCATTTTTTGATATACCAATAATTTTATCAGCACACAGTGTAGAACGGGCTTTATTGGGCGTCGCGAGTACTCGCGTCGCGACAGAAAAAGAGAGAGTGAAAGAGAGAGAGAGAGAGAGAGAGAGAGAGGCAGACAAAGAGAAAGAGAGAGGAGCAAGCCGTCAATGACACTGACGAAGAAGGAGAATGATAGGGTGAGGAGAGGGAACTGCGCGATGCCAGGCTGCATGAGGGGAGGGAGCCGCGAACCAGCGCGGCTCGGGAGGGGGCGGAAAACGCGTAAACAGAGAGTCAACATGTAAACAGGCCACTCGCGAGACAAACAACGTGGGGGCCGCGGGCTGTTCGCCGCCGAACGAGGCAGGCAGGCAGGAGGCAGGAGTCAGGCAGCCAGGCAGACAGGCAAGCAGGCTCGTATACGTTCGCTTCGTCGCTGCGCGCTCCGTTTTCCGTGCGCGCCCGCTTCGACGCGACCAGTCGGAGTATAAACGCATCGCGTCTCTCCGCGTGTTCGACTTATCAAATCGCGCGCGCCGCGCTTCGCGAGCGGGGAGTCGCCGGACGATACGATTGTACCTGCGCCGGGTAGTGGTCCTTCGTACGGCTGCGGCCTCTGCCTCTGCCTCTGCGTCGGCGGCGGCGGCGGCGGTACGAAAACCCGCCGAAATTCGGAAGCGAGAGAAAGAGAGAGAGAGAGAGAGAGACCGGATCGAAGCCGTTCGGCGCGACACGGCACGACGGATTCGCTTCGGCCGGTTTCGTTAGTGTCGCGAAAAAGAAAGGAAAAATGAGAGGGGGAAGAGGAAGAATGAGAAAGAAAGAAGAACGGTGTTCTTGTTGATAAAATATTGTTATAACGTCGTACACACACGTGAATTTTTGGTGTCGTGATGAAAACATCACATGCATCACGGACGAATCGAAACAGTTAATTCGTTGTATTATTAATTAGATCATGTGCATGAATTAATGACTCGTTTGCTTAATTAATCATTCTGTGAAGATAACGGCATGAGTGTCAGTGCGGTAACAACTTTGTGACAGTGTAATCCAAGCAAGGATATAAAAAAAAAACATATGCAATTGGATATCGTCTAAAAGTGAGACATTTCAACCAATTTGTTCCAGTCAAAAGTAAACCGTGATGACTCGTTTACATCAGAATGTACGCGCAATGATGAGTAATCGTAGGCCAGTTTAAAGCAGATGTCTTTAGTGATTTAAAGAGTATTTCTTCTCGATATACGTTTAGTTCCTGTTAAGCATATATACAACACGCATTTACCTGATGTAATCTCTTTACGCCAATAGTTATTTTAACTGATTTTAAATAATAAGAAAAATAATTCTAATATCAAATCATTAGTTACTGAAACAAATTTTAAACTAATAAGTTGTAAAAATTTGTAATTATCATCTTACAGCTTTTCAATCTATGAGAAATCATTGAATTATTGGACATAATTTTTGATACCACACAAGCGGATATTAATCTTTAGGCTGCAATATTGTTGTAACATAAAATTGTTGAATAACGAAAATCGCAACATGTTAACAAAGTGCAATAACGTGATGTTGAAGAGGGAAGGATTCGCTAACGAGCAATAGATAAATTTACAATTATTTAGTGCATCAGTGACACGTTGTTGCGTTACTCGTCGTTTGTGTGTGGGAAGAGTGATTGCACAGTGACGAGGAATATATTTCCACGAGAGTTTTCTGAGAGATGCAGGCTTTCCGGCGAAAATACGTTTCAGTTAAATCGGTAAGTGTATTTTATACAAATCATCATTTCGATGATCCGGCTAGTTACAATTCATTATTCGAAAAATCTAGTAGACATCAATATATTAACTCTGATAATCACTATTACTCGCACGCTCTCGTAGATCTCGCTTAGAACGTTAATATTAAACAGGAAAATACGCAAATGTTGCATATAGAAATAATCAGCTGATTTGAGTCTCGCTGACGTTTTGAATTGAGAAATTCAGTGCTGACTGACCGAATATTAACTATTGTTGATGCTAAAGGTAATTTCTTTTGTTACATACACACATGTTGCTTGTCAATATAATTGATGCCAAAAGGTTATGATCAACTTACATGTTTTGATCAATCGATTTTTGTTAACGAATGTTGTCACAGTATGAAAATTTTACGAATCTTTTCATTTGAAATCGTGATTATTACTGGGCAAATAAAAAATAAATTTTTAAATAAAATTTTTGGTTAATTATTATTTAGAAAAAAAAATGGAAATATTATTTATCACGCTATGATTTTTTTTTATGATAGTAATATTCTTTTTATATACTGAAAATACTACAATGTAATTTAATGTCTTCTTACAGGTCAAGATAATTGATAAGTTATCTAAAGCGGTTCATAGTGTAACCGCTACAAGTAGAAAAACGTATTATTTGCTTCCGGTTTAAATGTCAATAAAACATAGAAAGGCCATGATCACACGAACCTTGCTCTTTTGCGTCAAGTGTTTTATAGTTGAAATGTAATCGCTCCAAAATTTACGATACGTGTCGAACACACACTGTGTAGTGTATGACATCCGTAATTTTGTTACCGAGAATTATTATGGCACGAGGAAATCAAAAGTGACAGTATTTTCTCGGGAACGCGATTGTCCCGGCGACGACATGTCGAGAAAATGGAAATCGCTGTTAACGTGGCGAAGTAATCTAACGGAGGAATTATTCGCGCATATTGGCGGCCACTCGCATGAATCATTATCTTCTTGCGGCAAGTCGTGTGAGTGAGCAATCGTTACCCGCGGCTTTTATTAAGATTTATGAGACGCTATATACGCACACGTTCTCTAATTGCTCGCTCGCGCGAGCGCCTTTTAAGAAAACTGCTCGGCACGTCCATTACCCACTCATTATCATGACTACGTTGCGCTCATAAATCGTCGATCCTGCAAACACCTTTCCGAGTATTCCAAATTTAAGAGCGGCCAATTAATTATCTGCCCAGGGGGGCAGTCTTTGACCATCGCCTATTCGTCTGCCAATTCGAACCGTCCGATTCGTACGAACTTCCGGTATCGTGTCACGTTGCAACCGTCTAAACTAGAGCGCGGGAAGAAAGTGTCGAATGGAACAGAAATATTATTCTCAGATAAGAACTGAGAATCTGACTAATGCAAGTCAGCTATTTGTTTCTTAGGAACAATCGCAAAAGCGATAGAAGTCGATGGTATGACTTCTCTTTTTTTATAATATTCTTTTTTTATAACTCAAGTAAATTAATATAAACTTAATTCTTTGAATTTTTTCATGTATTCTCGTGAAATATGTTAGATTGCATTGCGCTGAATCTTGTAATTATTTATGTGTGTAATTATTTTTGCTAAAGAAGTTAAAATTGAAAATTTTGTTTCGAGGTTTTTTAAATTCATTGCTCCTAAAATTCTGATATTTAAAGTTACGATTCGCGTATTTATTCATGCATTATTGTATTATTAATGCGATCATGATGAGATTTGACAAAAAATCCTTTTGAATTAATAAATAATCATTATTATTATTTCTAAACTAATAATTGTGTTAATTAAAATATTATGCCACAATCTTAGAAGAGTCATTTACTATGATTATACTTTTAGCGATACTAGAATGGGCATATTCCGTGTTCTCGCGCCGTGTATGGAAACTAGAATGCAGCAACACGTGGAACATGTGCGTACGCACGTGCACAATGTATGACAGTTTAATCAATTGAAGTTCGATGGACGTTGTCGACAATTTCATTCGAGAGTAGAAGAAACGTTTAATTGGTTAGTTCGGAAAGAACGTTCGAACCTCCTTTAAAAGTCTTCAATCATTATTTCCTTGTCTATTCTATAAGAAAATATACGTTTAAGTTAACACATGAGCGAACCAAAGGTTGAACGCGATTGTGAAATCTTCGCATTGAGCAAAGAATTTTTTGCATAGAAATTATTGCGTAAGTTAAATTAAGCCTAATCTTAGTTGTGACAGCGAAAATCGATTATATAATTGGATAATGTATAGCAATTATAGTTTTACGTAGTCAAGAGCAGTTAATTTGAAGTAGAATAAAGTGATTGCAAATAAGCACTTTATAATAAATGAATTGTTTTTCTCCTCGAGCATTTTCTTTAGGCTAAAATAATTGATCGTAACAACTCTGTAGACTTCTTCAATATTAGTAGAATGAGTAATGATAAAATCAGTGTAAATGTATTATAACAGTTTCGACTACATTTACTTTTCGATTACATTTATTTTAATTCGAGCACGTCGAGTAAGAAAAAATAACGAGTAAGGAAAAAAAATATTTAATCCGAGGAAACAAAGGAAAAATTGAAAGAATTGGAATACTACGTAGACAAGCGTCATTATACAATAGATTTATACAGCGGACGGTATATAAGCTACGCTTATTGTGGCATTAAAAGATTCGAAACTCACGCACACCTGCCCTTCTTCACGTTATATTGATGTTTAATAAACTATTGCGGAGCTGTTTAATAACGTTTTAACTATCGATCTCGCCGCGTCAGCCGGATCGATCTCCGGCAAGAGTTCGATTCAAGCGCAATAGGAGAAAACGTTTAATTGGATCGGTCGTCGATTTGATCTCGTTGATCGAATCTGAACAGTTTAACGATTCGTGCCAGACGATTAATCGGCGAAATTCGTGTCTGCAGTTTTGTCTGGAAACGCGGAGCCCGCAAATTGTTCGTAATTATTTATTGTACCAACGTCCATACACAGGGTCAAACATTCAAACGTCAAATTAAAACTGTTACTTTTCAATCGTGATCAATCTTTGTGAAAGACAGTTATTGTTCGTTGGGAATGATTCAAACGGATTAACACATTAGCGCTAAATAATAAATATTAGGGAAGGAAAAGCAAAATATCCATCTTCGCGAATTATATTGGTGTCACGCTTATGATTAATTGCATAATTATCTCTGAATGAATACACGGATTTTTTGTTCTGCTATTGTTTCAATTATTAAAAATCGATATAAAATAAACACTTTACTGCTCCTATAAATAATTTATCTAATAGACAAGTTTGCTTATATTTAAAATATATATAATAATTATATAATAATTATAATAAAATAATATATGTTAAAATAAATATTAAGAATAAATTATATTTCAAGTAAAATTAAAAAAAAAAAACAATTTTTTAGTTGATTTATTATTAGAGATTATTAAAATTTCATATTAAATTGTCGTTAATTGTATAGAAAACTTATTGCGTCTCGTAATGACGCGCGTCAGAGTCAGAATTGCCATAAAGATACTTTAGACGATAAGTATTAAAACGATAGCGCCGATAATAATTTTCAAATAAACAAACGAAGGTAAAGTATTCAAGCGTATGATTCTCTGGTGTTAACAGAACTAAGATTATTTAAAGTGGGTTTCCATTAGTTACTCCAACGTTATGTTTTATAGCTGAAGATAAGAAGTTAATCTTATTTTGTTTATAGCCACACGTCATGTAATTTTACGGCGGAGTTCGTATTAGGATAATATCATGTCTTGAAATAATAACGTGGGATTTTCTGATAATGAATACGAAAATTAAATATAATAAATTGTGCCTATTATGTAACAAATAAAAGTATAATAAATTTTCTATTAATTTTCGAGTAATAACTATGCACAGAAATAATATTTCCAATGAGCTCTGATACTTGAATGAACTAAAGCGGGTTTTCCCCGCTTTTTCAATTTTGCATTGTCATGCTATCTCATACATACGTTGCTCAGTCTGTACTTTTAAACCTTCGCGGGGAGTAGGATACATTAAAAAGTGTTTGCGAGCAGCAATGAGTAAACAGATGGTTATTTATAACCAAGCTGTGCGTCAACTATAAGTAAGGTGAAGCGAATAACGGGGAAAACCGCGAGACTGCGCCGTGCATTCAAAACTCTGTCACGGAGTTGAGGAATTGCCGTCGTTTCTCGCAATTATTTCTTGAATTAGCTGGATTGCGGAATGATTGGGCCTATTCGCATGCAAAATAAAATTGCTTCCATCGTACATACGGAGCGTTTCATACGCGATCATCTTGCTGGTTCCCGTTAAACTTCATTACTTTCTTACCTCGATAAGTATCAAGCATTAGCTCACAATACATGAAATGTAGGAATTTGTTTCCTGTTGGAATTATGTTGCACCGTTCACTGAAGAAGATCTGTGTCTTGCTCTTCGCGTATAATCGATGCATCAAAGCACATTATTTTACCGTAACATTAGATTCGTAACCTTATTGGAATTCTAAAAATTGTGTGTGCAAACTGTGGAATTAAAGATTGTTTTTACTCTTGAATCCTTTAACTTATATGATAAGTAATGATTTTAGCTACTCTCTTAACTAATTAAATTTTCATTTGCTTTCTACTATAAATTCTTTAATTTACTTGAAGAAATTAAATTGTATAATATTGTATATCTTAAATAAATAAGTAAAATTATTTTTTAATGTTTCGTCACTCACTGACATACCTCGTTAATGAATTATTGTAATTGATGTAAATATATTCGCAAAGCTTGAAGTTTTTTAATTATCTCCTTTTTATGAGATCAACTTAATAATTATTGACATAAAAAATTCTGATAGAATATTTTGAATCAACTGTTGTGAACGTAACAGAAAGAAAATTTTTATCGTTCAATGTGATATCTAAATAAATAGATTCTAAGTATTTAAGAAAATAGTAGAGTATAGAATTTTGTTCGACACTCAAGCTGGTTGTCCGGATTAGAATATCAAAACTTTTTCCAGAACTATTCATCATTGTTCAAATTTAATTATTTTAATTGGAGGGGGAAGATCAACAAGATTATTTTAGCTAAATATTTATCTAAATTTATCGATATCTCAAAATCATTCTTTCCATGTAATGAAACAATTATCATCTTCGGTCAGTATCGAAAGTATGTCAAGAAATATATTGTAAAATTATACATAATAATAATAATAATGTACAACCATCACAATAATGGCTCTAAGCAAAAGTACCATAAACGGAAAATAGCTGTATACAATGCCAAGATTGCAAGAAGGTAATAAAGTTATAAGGATAAATTTAAACGCGCGAATAGGAATGAAAGATGACATGAAGATATTCGAGTAAGCCATTGACGCACACAAGACATTATAATCGTTGAACGACCGCAAAAACTTTCTTCAATGCCGCAATTGCTGCAACATGTCGGCATTTTGCATCTTTCTGCAATACTGCGTCAGCTGCAAGTGCATTTACCAGTGTAACAAATTTGCTAAATTACCATCTTGAATTGTTTGCTGAGAACGGAGGTATACGTAGCTGCCATATAACGTTCTATGTTGTTACTAATGACAGTAATAAAGTTTAAAAACGTCGACGACACATTAGACTTACGCTTTCATGTCTATCTTACTTTGCATTCCTATGCGTATATTATTACGCGTTGTAGGTGGATATAACAAATTGGAAGATCGAATCTTTTATTTGCTAAAAGAAATATTAATCTTTCCTTCGGAAGTGTCACAACTCACAAAATGTGATTTTCGAATTATTATCATGAATACGTTAAGTAAAGATTATTCTATCAATTATCAAAAGTAAATTAATTTGACTTTATGTTTGTCTGATAAATAGCACGTGTGTTGTTCTTGAGATTTTCAAAGAGATCATAATATCTTCTACAATACAAGAACGACACATTTTAGACAAGTTATATCGTTTCTGTAAATATTCGTATTCTTGTAAATAAAAAAGAGAGAACATTTAGAATTGAGATAATTTAGGTGTGTAATCGAAATTTGAAGAAAAAATTGTTTTATTTCGAATTTAATCATTTTAGCTGATCAAAATAAATATAAATGTTGATGAATTATTCCGAATTTCTTATAATATAATTTTGTAGAATATTAATTAAAATCACAAGTTAAAAAGAATCAAAGGGAGTTT
>Ga0157364_1007972_pt1 | contig 10963 bp, 3 predicted proteins | sample AttsexASBM2_FD_111476 | JGI IMG/M metagenome (GOLD analysis project Ga0157364, IMG submission 111476) | Fungus gardens microbial communities from leaf cutter ant in Ribeirão Preto, State of São Paulo, Brazil - Atta sexdens ASBM2 | ecosystem: Host-associated > Fungi > Mycelium > Unclassified ... | reverse complement strand
CACGCCCTCACACACACACACACACACACACACACACACACACACACACACACACACACACACACACACACACATTTCATTTAATAATAATACCTTCGCTCTCCAATGAAAACAAGTATGCTGTTGATAGTTAAGCACAAGTTAAGTACAATACTTCTGATAAGAAACTAGTTAAGGTCGCTTACATAAAAGAAGATTTAATTATCTGATAAAACATTTTGAAAGTCTTTTTTACTTTTAATATTTTTATACTTTTGATATTTTTTAACGTATAATAGCATTAATAAGATATTAATTAGATTTTAAAACTAAGAGCAAAAGAAAAAGTACGATGTATCTTAAAAAAGTAAATTTAAAATTGGATTTAAAATGTATAATTCTCATTTGCGCATGCGTATGTAACAAGCAGTCTGTATTTGTATGTCAGCTGTATTTCTACGCCAACACAATCAGAAAAATTCCACTATCAATAATAATTGCTGCTCTAATATTAATATTATAATTTTGTTATAATAACGTCATACGTACGCAATAACGTCATATATATTACAATATCGTAACAAGAAGTATAATATATATTCTTAATGTCTTCTTGACACTATATATCCGTTTTCAGCTACGCGATTCTAACAGCACCAGTCTATGATACTGGAGCAACTGCTACTGTACGAATAGGAACAGCACGAGTAATATCAACAGGGTTACCATTGTAGGTTCTCAATCATTGAGAATTGAATGATAGAGTCGACACTTAACTATTACAATACAATAATTGCATTACAATAATAATAGTTTTTAATTGAGAAATAGTACGTAATTTAAATTTTCCAGCAAACATTAACTAACACTAACATTATTGTTAGTTATAACTTCCTACTCAACAATACAACTGTATATCATAATATATAATAATTATATAATATATAACAGTTATATTATTGAGTACGGAATTAAACAGTCATGTTACTTAGTTAGTTAGATTGATGTTTGCAGTTAGTTAGATTATTGTTTTCATCTGTGACAAAAATGATTAAATTGAAGAAAATCTTTTAAAGAATACAGTGAATTATATATTTCTTTCCTTTCTTTATTTTATTTTATTGTATTTTATATATTATAAAAAAATTAATATGTAAAGAAAAATGAAAGGATTTGAGAAAATAAAATTCTTTATTTGTGTAACAGTCTTAATAATTAAAAGTTAATATTACTGAAAAATATGTCATTGAATATATGTATACATGTTGTATTTTAAAAATACATAAAAATGAGTATCACTGATCAAGAGACTGCGCACAAAGAAGTCACTTCAGATAATATATCGGGTGAACAGAAAATAATATCAAGAAACATATAAAAATTTTTATTTTAATAACTTTTCCTCCAAGAAATAATCACTGTCAATAGATTTTATAATTGCAGAACTCTTAATTAATATTATCTAATAAATTAAAGTGAAAATATTCTTCGTGTTACTTATTATATTGACACTACAATTGTTTTAATATGTTAAAATATAAAATTTCTAATATTTTTTTTTAATATTAAGGTAACAATTAAGTAAATGATTTTTATATGAAACTTATATTAAACTGTTTATATCTCTTGCGATGGAAAAATTTAGTTTATCTGATAAAATGTTTCCAAAATATTTAAGCATACTATATAATCTACATAGCTGTCAGCACGATAAGATTGCTTTATTTATGACTATAACTTTATTACAGTCATACTCAAAATCATGCTAAGAAATTTAGCCAAATTTTAATAAAATAATACATTCTGTATTTAATCGTAATAATTATAATTTTAATAATGATGTAAATACAACTTGTGTTATATTATATTTATATTAAATGTAAAATTATAACATTGGTATTATATTATATTTTAATTAGTATTTATTGGAAAAGATATAGCTCAAAGAGTTCTTTCTTTATTATTTATTATTATTAAATTACTATACTAAGAAAAATATAAAATAAAACATGTAAGGTAAATATAATACATAATTTATATTTTAATAAAAAAGTTTTTTTCTTATTTTACTTCTGATATTATATTCATATATTGCGATGTCTTGTTTTTATTTAGTAAATATTTATTTAAAAGAAAAAATGAAAAAATATTTTAATAATTATTCTCATTATAATATTCTCGTTATAAATTTCTTTATTTATGTAACAATCGTACATTTTCAAAAATAGATACTAACAATTCTGTTAAATGTCATTCTGAATATGTATACATATATATATATATATATATATATCTTTACAGGAACTGAAAAATATTGTCATTTGTTAATAGTACAAAAATATTGAATAACAATGAGTAAATAATAAATTTTTAATTATTTTAAGCGAAAACATATGTGCATAATACTACTTACATAAATAAGAGAATTATAAGAGCATAAAAATCCTATATTGTCAATATAAATCGTGCTATATTTTAAATATTGTAACCCCGTAAAGAAATTTAAACGCATAAGAAAATATGATTTCGCTGTAATACGAGCAGATACTTTTAATTGATGCAATGTAATACTGATTAAATAGTATAATTTAATGGTACAAATCTAAACATCAACAATTTTTAATACCGAAAGTTAATTTAACGCCCATAAGTTAACTAATGTATGTATAACAACATATAACGTAAATCCAATAATCTCGGCTACTCACAACTCACCGGTTCGCATAAAGGATATACTCGGATCGGTTTCGCGCTATATCGCGCACATACTCTTAACGCCGAGATATTATTGTATCTAAATGTTAACATTATAATTAACTTATACAAATATTATAATTATGCCAACAATCATGTATACAATCATGTATACAAATTTTTATCTGCGGAAAGAAAATAAGATATCGACTGTGTCGCGATTGTGCAGATTTTCGATATTTCAAATTTAAAGCTTATGTTACAGCGTAATACATGTAAATTTTAACACATAAATAATTGTAGCTCGAAGACTTATAATAAGATGTCCAATAGTTAACAATATAATCTAAATGGATAAAATATAATTCTTGTTATGTTTATAGATACATTTTTTTCCTTTTATATCTGTTAAAATTCTTGCATTATATTATTTCTTTTGTATCCATTAAGATTCTTGCCTTAAAATTTATTTACAAAAATTATTATAAATTTTTTATATCGAACTTAATGTTAATACAATCTGCAAATACAAAGTTAAACATTAAACTTAATTTGTTCTTTATTTAAATAAAATAAAACAAAGAATATAATCTGAAAAGATATGACTACGTAAAGCGTTTAAAACTTTGTAAAAAAATACTACTCTGTCTCCTATCCTTTTAACAATTGAATAAATAATTGTCTTTTCTATTATTTTATCACTTACACTGGAATACATACGTTATATTGACGTAATTCTGATATAGAAATAATTCATAAATTGTAAAATATCAATCATATAAATATCCTAATAGAAAATATCTCACAATTATTTCTTTCTTAAAACAATATATGTTTCCTTATATACGCTTTTACGAAAGAAGACATGGATGGTAGTTTATTGATTCACAATAAAATAATAATAATTGTGTATAGTTTAATCTGCAACTAACACTGGAATACCGTAAAAAACATTAAAATTAATTTTAAATCTAGATCTACAATGAGTCTGTAGTTGGTGAGTTGGAAGCGAATCTGAAGAATAGTCAATAGTCGGGATTGATCGAAATCAGTGAATCAATAGATTTGGTGAGCAACCAACTTCTAAGAGCGACTACTCATTGTAGACCTGGCTTAAGAGGGATCTATTCTGTACTAACTTTTAACAATTGTAATGTAACAACTGTAATGTCACAGTTGAGTAACTTTTCTATCATGTACAAAATCTGTGCAAAGACACTTTAACGCTATCGTTACAGATGTTAAGAGTTACAGAATAAAGCCCCTAAATTTCGAATTATATTAAAAATGACATTTCTCTGCAGAAAATATATCATGAAGAATTATAATCGGATTTGTCCTTTGACGATATTATTATAGTGTTCATCAGTCATCCTTATGTAGGTATCTTTGTTAAGAAAATAAATTGGATCTTTAACCTGCAAAAATTATTTTTACAATAATCGTACGTTTTTATTTTTTAAGAATTAAAATATATGGAAACGATACTCGCCTTTTTAATATCAAAAGCATCTCGTTGAAGATCCTTCTTTTTTAATTTGAACGTTCCTGCACAAAGAAAAAAATTATATACCAAATATAAAGATACAAATATAAAGATCAACTAAAGATGACAACAATAAATTTATTACCAGTCATAGGCAGTTCTGATAGAATACGAATAAAACGAGGTATGGCATAATTCGGTAAAACTTTCTTCAACTTTCCTATCAATCCCTTTAAGTCTAAAGAATTTTTTGGATCAAATATAGCTACCATTCCTGTTTTACCTTCATTCCCAGGTACCTAAACATATAATTATACATGATAATAAATTTTCATCAATAATACGTATTTTCTTCAACTCTGAAACAATTTTATGATATAAATAAATTTATGATATGCTTCATTATCTATATTGTCTTTATTCAAAATTGATTATTTTATGAATAAACAATGACTTCATTGTTATTTACCTCAACACCAAATACAGTTGCATCTTTGAGGTCTATCACATTACTTATGACGGCCTCCACTTCCGAAGTAGCAACATTTTCACCTCGCCACCTAATTTCAATTTTAAAATAAAATATAATTAATCGAATTCTTATGTACTTGCTGACTTATTTACTAATTTCATTCTAGAATTTCATTCTGTTTATAATAACTTAATAATTTGTAAGAAATTTGATTGTACTAATATTAATTGCGTACTTAAAATACCTACAAACCTATATGTATCACCTGTTCTGTCCTTAAAATAAAAGTATCCAAATTCATCCATAACTAAAATATCACCTATTCGGAAAATTAAGTAACATATAATTTATATGATTATTCCTAATAAATAGACTATACTGCATGCGTGATTATTTATTATTTACCAGAATTGAAAACGCGATCGCCTTTCTTAAAAACATCATGTACAATTTTTTGTTCTGAAGCCTTTTTATCAGCATAGCCGCTGAAGTCGTTTATCACCTTTTTTGAATTAATTTTACCTACAAAAACGCCAGGCTCACCTAAACAAATAACATAAAAGTAATATAATTATATATTGTCCAATCTAATTATATGTACATGTTAGCGTCAAAAAATCCCAAACATGGAATTTAAAATTGCAATATTTAGATAGATAGAACGTAACTTGGTAAAAGAAACATCATAAACAAAAAATAAAGAAGCATTTTAAGGTTTGAAACTTGTACTTAGTTTTTGACTGCTTTTCAAAAAATTTTTATCTTCACAGTTTTGTATTTTAACAAAGATCACATTATTGTTTTAAAATTACGTACATTGCTCTATCGGATATCTGACCGGATATCGAATATCCGGTGTCATATTCTTTTTGGATATTCGATCTCCGGTAATTTTATGATCCGGTACTTACCTAATACTAAAAGCAAACAAGCGGAAGAAGTTATAATCTTTTCTAATATAAAATAAAATCTTTATAACATAAAATTTAATGATATTCACCAGGTTTACAAGGTATGCAGAATCCATTTGATCCTCTCAGCAATTCTCCTGTTTCTTCATCAATTTTCAACAGTGCAACTGGATACAAACTGCTAGCATATCTTGGTATAAAACCAACAGCACCAATTTTATTGTCAATGTTGACTGCAAATCATAGAAATATTTCAAAAATAATTACACACACTCTTGACAACTATAAAATACTAAGCTAACTATTATTGTTGTTATTGTATCATTGTAATTATTACGAATGATTATTTATTTGTTAAAAAAAACTTAACTATGTCAACAATTTCTATAAAGATAAATTTATTATTTATGTTTACAAAATGTATTATTTGTGCTCAAAATTTATTGTATTTAAAATATAGATTTAATAGTAAAATTCTTCCAACAATAAACTAATTGAAAGATAGAGTTACCGAGATTTGAATTTCCTTCTGTGGCTCCATAAAACTCGCCTATTTGCTTCACGCCAAATCTCTTAACAAAAGGTTTCCAAATTTGTGGCTTCAGACCATTTCCAAACATTAAGCGTACTTTATGCATTGAATCGTACTCGTTTGATGGAACTGTAAGAAGAAAACGGCAGATTTCTCCAATATATTGCGCTACCTAAAATACAAATATAATTTTTATTATTAAAACAAATAAAAATTTAATTACAAAATTGATTAAAGCAGAAATTTAAAAAACACAAATTAAAAATGAATGCAGTGTACATTTTGTATAATAACTGATAAAATTTTTAATATATAAATATATATTCTAGTTTTATTACAAGATCTTCAATATATTTCTTTGAAAAAAAATTGAGAAATATAAAAGATATGATATGTCAAGATGTGATTAAAAAAATTTTAATACTTTTTATTTTCTTAGACAATTCCAAATTTCTGTTTAAGATCTGACTCTCTCAAAAAATCAGATTGATAGTGTTTTGTATGAAAAAGAATTATTGATAATTGGGAATTATTCAGATTTATATATGATTATTCAATTTCTATAGTCACTTGAATAATAATTATTGGTGACTACATGTATGAATAGTAATTGAATAGTAACTAGTCAATTATTGATAAATAGTTTTGAAGAAAGGGCTTCATATACTTATGTATGATTGTCTATACAATCATACAACTATGTTTGCACACAACCATATTGCATACAACGTATTGCAGAAAGGATTCCGATAGCGCACATCGCTAATTGGTCAACTTAAAATATTCTCATTAATAAAGCAATGAAAAATTACTGAGAATCCACCAGCCGATGTGAATGCTTAGTAAATTTTTTATATGCATATATACCAATATAACTATATATGAATCATTATATGTATATGATCATATACATATAAAATTTATCTGTACATGTCATAACATCCCTACAACACGAAATAATGCATTATTTTTTAATTACTATGTTTGCATTATTTTTTAATTACTATGTTTTTAAGGAAAACTAAAAAATAAAATTGTACATAGTAATTAATTTATTACATCTTTCTCGTTGACGTCAAAAACCTGGTGTCTCGAGAGAGTCAAACCAAATAAAATAAAACAGCAGATTAATATCAGGTTTTGTTTGTCAAAAATTGAATGCGCTAAAAAATATTATATGTTTTTCTTAAAGAAAAAATTTAAAAGAAAATGTATTTCACAATTTCTTTAATATAAATCTCTTACATTGAACACTATGTGATTTTCTAAAAATTAAAAAACTATAAGACTATAAAAAATAGAGTGATCTTACAGTACATTCGTAATGAACACATTCCGACCAATACTTGGACGCACTAAATTTTCTACAAAGCACAACGGTGACACCTCCTATGAGTGCTTGACCTGCTCCAATTATGCCACCTGCAGTGTGATAAAGAGGCAGAGGATTGTAAATTCGATCATCCGACTGTAGATTAAGCATTGAATTCACGCCACACGTTATTAACATGTACCTAAAAACAGAAATAGTATATGTAAGATATAAATAATTTTTATCTCTAGCTCTATTTGAAACAATATGTACAAATAAATGCAGAATAATACTTTAAACCAACATTATAAATTGATTTTTAATAACACTGTCAAAATAAATTTTCACAAGCAGTTTATGTACAAATAATAACATAACTATATGTATAGGAACTATATGTAACTATATGTATTTTCATTTTTTCAAAATTTTTCTTATTTAAACTACAACACTTACAATTAGTGAAAATTTTAAGCAGAAATTATCAACGTATATAGTATTTAATGTATTTATTCTTAGCCTGACAATAATTCTAATTGGAGATTATTAACGTAATGTTTAATCAAAGTTCATTAGAGTTTATTAAAGTAAGCACGCAGCTAGATGAGCTTTGACCATTCAGATATGACTAAATATTATATAAAAAGTCTACAAAGGAGAGATTACAACAAAAATCGAACTCTTTGTACCATAACTTCTTGTAATTCATATATGTGTAACATATTTGTAAATATAATTTAATAATGCGTACGTAATATAAATATAATTTAATAATGCATACGTAAATACTAATCAATAGATAGAATATATTAAGAATATGTTAAATTCTATAAAAATTTCACATTTTAAAAGACGTTGCCAGTTTCTTTTATCAATATAATAGAGAAAGAAACTATTAAGAAATATCTATTTAAAACTATTCGTACACTGAAAAAAAAAATTTTTTTTAATACGAGCAAAGAAATATTTCTTTGAAATTATAATAAGATTTTTTTTTCAGTATAGAATTATTATTTTGTAACATTACTATTCATAATTACTATTGGAAACACGAATAGTTTACTATAGGAGCAAATAATAATTAAAAACATTTATTATTATTAGAATTATAAGTAGTTAATTATTGGAGCGAATAGTAACTCTTAGGGAGATATTCATAGTTAGTTCTTATTTTAAGACCGTCTTAAGTAATATCTTAAGACTAATACAATTCTTTGACCGATATTCATAGTCAGATCTTACGTTTAAGACTGTCTTAAGTAACGGTCTTAAGAAGTTACGAACCAATCAGAGGATTGTATTAATTATTCTTAAGACATTACTTAAAATCTTGAAATAAGAATCGAATACTATGAATACCGGCTTTAGTTTTTTCCTGAATTTTTTAAAACAAAATAATCAATTCTTTTTAATCTATTATTCTTTATCAAAAGTACCTAACAATTTATAGATCTTACCTTAAATTATTAATAACAGCAGCCTTTGGCATTCCCGTCGTACCAGATGTATAGACGTAAATCAATTTATCCCGGGGACTGCCATGATCAAGTATGATAAGAGGTCCAGGATCAATATTACTGATTTTCGTGTTAAGGTCAATCGCACCTTCCAAAATCGATGTGTCCGCCAATTCCGACCATTGATAAAGCTCAATATTAGGTATTTTATCTTTGATGTCACAAATTGCTGCATATAATACACTTCAATAATATTTGTAATGCAAACAAATTTAAATACTTTGACTCATAGAAAGTGTACTTATAGAAAGTATAGTTGCCAGAGAAAATTCAATTATGATGAATGTACCCTCTTGAAAATTCTTGTAAGTTTTTTGTATCAGGTCTCAAAAGAGTTGTGATCAATCAACATTACATGAACGTATATGATCATATCAGAATCTTATACAATTTATTCATGAATCTCACTAGTAAACTTTCTCTAGTAATCTTTAGGAATCTGGAATGAATCATACACGATGATTTATATTGCAAAAGATTTTTAATTGCTAATTTAGCCTAATAATAAACTCTTAAGAAATAATTCTTTTACATGTTCGCTCCAAAGTAATAAAGATATCGATCATTCCAGATTCCCAGTAAAATGGAATTATTGAATAAACAGAAACTGGATTGAATATATGAAATAAAAAAGAATTAACAAAAATTAAAAAATTTATTAGAATATTAAAGATGACTGAATAAAAGATCGAAACATATATTATTACTGTCTATGAATTGATAAATTATAATTTTACTATAATAACTGACGCGTAGACTTTTTATGCTCCTTTCCCAAAGTTTTTTAAGTTTAATTTAATCGAGAAGCCGTTATTTAATTTATGTAAAAGAAATTAATTTTTAGCTAAAATGAATTCTTTTAAATCCCATTCAACTCCTTGCTTGTCCCATTCCATTTTGTTTACTGGGATACGAGCAATAAATCACACAAAATTTCAATGGTATTCTTGTAATATTTTCATAATGACACTCCAGTTATATTCTTATAAGATTCATGTACGAAAAATTCACATAACCTGCGCGCAAGATATATGTAACATGCGTATCATGCAAGATTCTTGATTTACCTATAGGTATCGTATCCCATACAGCACCGAAAGTTTTCAGAAATATCTCAAAATAGTTCAACTGAAAAATGAAATATTTCATAAAAATTGCGAAATATATCTGCAACATTTCTGAGACAACTCTGAAATAACAAAATGCCCACTTGTACATGAAACCTTGTTGAAACGTTGATGAAATATTATAGAAAGAATCTATAATCTTTTTTGAAATAAATCAATATAATATGATGAATGTCTTTTTTCGATCTAACAGGGTTTCCATTCAATAAATTATTAGTAACAATTTATTATTTTCTTAAAAAATTGAATAGTAAATGTTTCGATTTCTGTTTTGGCTCTTCTACAATATAAAATTAAAATAATCAAATAATCAAATACATATTATGCAAGTGATTCTTCTAAAGCGCATGTCATGTCTCTGGTTCAGAACTTTTTGAAATATTACCAAAAAGATTTCGGTTATTTCTGATACTACAAAAATAATGTTTAAATATATACTTGATTGATACTTAAATAATATTTAAATTTATTATGTCGACATAATAAATTTAAATATGTTTAAGTATCAAGTATATATTTAATAATAATATATTTAAATATATTTAAATATATTTAAATATTATTTGAATGATTTCTGAAATACTTAAAATTTATTAAGAGTTTTGGCCATTAATCATACATATTTTGTGATCTATTTACAGATTACAAAACTTATTGAAATAAACATAAAATGTTTCTCAAAAATAGTAATTATACCGCCAATTATTTGATTAATTAATCATTATTTTATATATATATATATATATATTAGGTGTACAACTTTGCTTCCGCCGTTTTTTTCCGAAATTCGAGGCTTTATTGTAAAAAACTATTATACATTTATGATTCAAAGTATTGTCCATCGCTGGCCACTACTTTCTCCCATCTTTCGGGTAGCGTACGAATCCCGCGTCGAAAAAACTGATCATCTTTTGAGGCTATCCACGAATCGAT
>Ga0157364_1007971_pt1 | contig 10964 bp, 2 predicted proteins | sample AttsexASBM2_FD_111476 | JGI IMG/M metagenome (GOLD analysis project Ga0157364, IMG submission 111476) | Fungus gardens microbial communities from leaf cutter ant in Ribeirão Preto, State of São Paulo, Brazil - Atta sexdens ASBM2 | ecosystem: Host-associated > Fungi > Mycelium > Unclassified ... | reverse complement strand
CATGTTTCAGAAAAGTTGAGCGAACAGTTTATAAAATAAAAAAGGATCGCTACATAAAGAGTTGAGCAATGAAAATGTTTAATGTAAGTTATTTCAGATTATAAATGCTTATATCTTTTTTTTCCTCTCGGCACTGGAATTGCATGTGTCCTTCTTGTTTTTATTTTGGCGTATTTAACTTGTAGTATCATTTAATTTCAAACACTGGAGGGATTATTTTGCCATAAAATATAGAAGTTGTACTCTAATGAAAATTTCAATAGTTCCTTAACGAGTTCCGAGCCCTTGATAATTAATTCCTCAAACTTATATTTCTGCGACCGAGTTAATTTCACCCACGCAAATTAGGAATTTAATCAAATCTCAGCAGTCATTTCGGCTTGGCCACGCACAAAAATGGCAATTAAATCCGGCATGCCGTTATTAAGTTCTACAAATCATCTGCGGACCCCCTTGCATTTTGTGTGAAAAAAATTGCCAAATTGGTTTTAATTTAATTTTGACGTGATATTGCAACAATTGTTTAGTCAACTGTTTTTTACTGCGATTCGTTATACATGCATCAGTTTTCGAAACTTGTTTAATTAATTTTCTCAGTTGAAATAATTCAAAAATTTTATTATGAGATTAATGCACGATTAATATAAAAGTTATTATTTTTTAAATATCAACTATGAAAACAGAAAAATAAGACGAAACTATTCTTTGCTGTATCTACGATAATTACTCAAAAATGATTGTTGAAGTTTATTAAGAAAGAATCAGATATCGTTTCTTCGCATCATACAGCAAGTTGCAACTACTCTTACAGGTATTATCCTTTAACTAACTAGTTTAGGAGTTGTAATGTGAGCGAAGTGTTCATAGTATTCTTGAATAATAATAACGTTACGTTTCTACAAACTATGATGGGAAATGGAAAATTTGAAATTACTTCTTATCGGAATCACTATATAGTACATGAATTGAAAACGTAGATAAGACTTTTATTATTAAATCTTATTAACTAGATATTCCTAGGTGATGCTATCACTTAGATCTTTTATCATAAAAAAATAAAGTTGGTAATTAATTTAAAAAGAAATGTAAATTGGTTTATTTTTAAAATATAAAATATTTTATTCTTCTTTTATAGTATCTGAAAAATTAATTATGAGCACAAATACGTGATTATCGAATTAACTTTGGAACTGATAACAGTTATCAACAATCTTTTATTGCAAAATAAAGCGCGATACGTACTTAAATAATTATTCTCGCGCACAAATGATGACGGCATATCAAATCATGTGCAGCACCTTTTCTTTTTTTCCCCATTGCTGGGAGGAGAAAGGAAGAATTTGTGTCCTACAGGTCGGCGAGGGCGGCACCATTTCTATTCATCGTGGAAAATAAAGCCGATCTCGATCGCGAGTTCCGATAACCATGAATATTTTATCTGCATAATATTTCTGGCACCCATCGGTGAGCTTTTTTTGTCACGTTCCCGCATATATGTCGGTCCTCCTTCCACTGTCTGACGAGACGACTCTGGCAATAACGTCGCATCCAGAAGCCGTATCGTGGTACGTGTCGGTGGCCGTGTATAAACGCGTCAACGTGCAAATCGCGGATTTCCCCACACCTGCCATGCAATCGCGGCTTTCACGCGAGTTGGAAAAGGGCTGCACGGTCTCGCGGATCGCGCACACATCGGGGCTTTTGTACGGATCGCCGCGTGGATTAACAGGCTTCACGGATCGCCGCGGAATAGACCGGCATGGAGTCAGGATGCTGTTATGATGCGTGTAATGGGTAATGTTGCGTACCGAAAGTAATGTTGTTTGTCACGAAACGCTGTTAATAGATGCGTCGCGCTGTCCCCGTATGTCGTACTACAATTTTATTGCGCGAGTACAATGTCACGCTTCGTCACTCGATGGATGTTGGAAATTCCGCGTCGTTTTCTATTAGATTATGTAATTGCCATTACAATAAGAATTAATTTAAAGAAACAAAAAAATAGCTCACAATTGGAAAATTTGTGTTAAATTTAATACATTTTACATGTTCAAATTTTTGTAATAATTTAACACAAGATGAAGATGTTAGAAAATAATGCAAAAAGGTAAAAAATTAATCCAAAAGTGTAACACTAACATAATTTGTAAATAATTTCCTCATTAAAATTAATATTTCCTCATTAAAATTAATATTCATAATATGTTAAATTAACACACTTTACCATTTATCTTGGAATTTATGTTTTAAAAACTATTATTTTGTAAACTATGTTACTTGTTCACTTACTCATAAATTATATTATTTAAAAAATAAGAAATGTTCAATATCAATTTAATATAAAATATTCGAATAACACAAAAAAATTATGTTAAATTAATACTTGGATATATTAAAAATTTAACACAAAATTTTAACAAAGATTTGAGTGAATTGTTTCTAACACGAATACAAAATATTTTTTATTGCATAAGTAAAAAGTATACATGCAATGCAACGAGTAAGAATATTGGTTTTATAAAAAAGGAGCATATAGAGAGAAGTAAAAAGTTAAATAACTTAATTACCATGATAAGACGTGGAATGAAAAGCAACAGTGGAGGTTATATAATATTATTAAAAAGTGTGTCAAGCAAACCCGGAAAGAAGTTAACAAAATGTCGAGATACAGAGATAAAGACGCCTTTCTCGCTCTCGGAGGGGTAATTCGTGATGGAAATTTAAATTTTCCACGTACGAAAGCTTCACACAAAGCTCGAGTGGTTTGCTTAATAAAATTTTTCTACGTGCAGAAATTCCTCCTGTGCGTCTCTTTTCACATCTGCACATCCTAAGAGCGTAAGACGTGAAATCTGTGCCCGTTTGCCGCTATGCGTCGCCATATGATTACAAGGGGAGCACACGTTCAACGCAATGGATCGCAAATTCTGTGTGTATTCGTGGTTAGCCATGTGCAACGCCGGGACGGATCGATCGCGAAGATATGCACGCTCGGATGCTGCGCTTTTGCACGAGTCGTGTCGATGAAGCAGCTGCAAATTCCCCGCGCGCGTGATACGCGGCGTTACTACGTTGTTACCTGATAAGCGGAGTTCACTGTGTGCAGATTTCAGCCCTTAACCCTTTAACACTGCTTGTTGCGAATTGACGAGCCGTCCATTATGAGCGATTTATATGATTAAGCAAGACACAATGCCAAATTCATCGTTGATTGTCGCACGTTTATCGCTAACAAAATATTTTTGATCCTGCATTCTCTGAGAATTCAGTTGCGCTATTACATCATCAGTATTATTTCCATCAACAACGATTACAAATTAGTTCAATTACACGCCTACGATATTGCGCTTGGTAATAATGAAATTGTTGAATTTATAATTCAAATGTTTACGAATAATTTCTACATGTAGCGTATTATAACTTTGGGTCAAAATATTAAATTAAATATTTGACTCTCGTAGAAACTAATTAATTTTGTAAAGACTATCAAAGTAAATACAAAATTGAGAAGATATAATTAATTAAACAGATTTATCATTAAAAATTATGTCTGTTATGTATGCCAAGATTATAAATTAACGTTTCACGGATAATTACGATGTCTATACCTGTGATGAGATATGAGAGAGAAATTCTCTATTTCGAGAGAATTTTTTGTGCAAGAAGAAAAAGGGACTTTTTCTAATATTGCAATTTGGAACTCCCAAATTGGGAGACTCAATTACAAAAAAATTTTCTTTTCCTTTTACGCTAAAAAAATCACCCGAAATAGGAAATTTCCCTCCGATATTCCATTACTGACCTACGACCTGCTGTTTTGGAATAACGTGATATATGAAATAATTTAATACATTCAATATTAAGTGGAAATCGATTGAGAAATATTTAAATATAAATAAGAAAAAAATGTTTATTTTCAATCAAAGCTGAAGTTGGTTCAGTAATAAATATTATCACATGTTTCGGTAGTTGAATTGATAAAAAACATTCGCAAGGAATTCGGAAGATACAGTTTTGAATCTCGATTGGGGTAATACTTTTTGCAATACGTTATAATAGGTTGTTAATGCTAGTAGAATTATTATTAAATCGACGATTAATTAATTGTGAGATTATTGTTTTAGTTTGTAATTGTGTTTCAAATTTGACAAACTAAATCGGCACATTTTGTAGAACTGATAATTGTACATAAATATTGCTAATTGTAAGCACTGCTATGACTGAAAATAGCATTCTTCTCTTATTTGTGTTTAATACATTCATGCACCGTTTTCCTATCATGGTAAACAGCCAAATTTACATAGCTAATTATGGTCGCATCGCATTTTGGACTACTAGCATCTGTCCAAATGGTGTACGTCTGATTTGTTCTCCAAATTGATACATATATTAGAATCATAATTTATTATCTTTAGCAAAACTATTGAGGCATTTTTAACAGCAACCAAATATTTTGTTTATATAATAAAACATTTAGTCGCTATTACGAAATATATTCTTTTACTTTATAAATAATAGAAATATTTTTTTTATATCGATTGAATAAATTAGTTCGTATATGAAATGATTATATAGATTTGTTTGATATATTTTAATTAAAAACTTTTATTTGATATACATTTTGACTAATTTTTTATTGCTACAGCAAAACTTGGTTAGAATAAAATATTTTTTTCTAAAGTAAATTCAGCGTTTCGTTGCAAATGATTAAAAAACAAAGTCTATAGAAAGATTTACTTGTAGGTTTAAAAATTTTATTTTTTCCATTCGTAAAATTTCATATTTCAAGTTGCAATCTCAATCGATTTATATGTTTCATATCCGGTTACTGAATATCTCAGAGAGCATAGTCATTTTAGGAAACACGGTCGGAGTAACATATGCTTCGACAATCTATGTTAATCTAGGCAACGTGTTATCGCTTATATCACTTAATCCTTTATACTTCCTCCGTATTTCCCTTTATAATATTAACACGATTTGCTATATCACATTTCGGCGCCGTGGTGCCTACAATGCGGGTTCTCCGCACACGTAGATTATCGTTCCCCGCACACCCGGCGTATCTTCGTGTGAGCTCCAAATTCATGAGGGGCAAGTGCTTGCACCACTACAATATCGTGTAGAGTAACGAGGAAGGCAATTGGTCCTCCATCCTCACAGATTTCACTCGCTCGCACTTACACATGTTCACCTCGACAGACGACAATTCACGACGATCATCGTCGTGAGTTACACACACCGACGAAACGTCTCGAGTGGTTCGTCTCCATGGGACGTACCAAACGCTGTTAGTGTGGCTCACGCACCCACAGTGCGTGCGACTGTTTTGTCACGCGTGTAGCCGACACGCGTGTGTGCACGTTATGCGTCGTCGTCGTCGTCGTATTTGTCGGCTTACCTAAGTTTATTGTTAGAGGGACCGCGTAGCACACTGTAGACGAAGCTTGACGATTTAGTGCGTCTTGCAAGCTGGTCCGGGTATCACGTGTGCCGACTCTGATCTATCTTGATCATCTCGTGATGACGCGGAAAGAGATCTCAGTGATAATGCGTGAAAACATGTGCAAGTGCAAATTAATAAGGTGAATCACAAAATGCCTAACTAATTAATTTTTATTATTATTATATTAATAAATCTTTGATAAAGTCGCGAATGTGGATATATGTGAAGGTGCAGTTATCTACGATCTATTTGATAAATAACTTTAATAAAACAATCTAAAATTATAAAATAATAAAACGATGCTTACAAAATAATTGTAAAAATTTAATTGCATAATTTTAATAAGTGTAAAAAAATAGGTAACTTTTTAATTTTACAATCATCTGTATATAATAAATTATTTGTTTGATGATATTATTAAATAAATGTTTCAACGATAGCATAATTAACTGATAAAAATAAAACGATAATAGGATATGGCAATAGTTAGATTTCTACGACAGTAATTAAATCCGAAATAACAAGATTACGACACGGTCCATTTTAAATAACATATAGGAAAGAACGGAGCCAGACCAGAATACCAGAAGCAAATAAAAGTTGTCCTAGTACGCATAGCTTCGACCTGTTTACACAGATACCACAATCAGCCCCGTTTTCCATATATCTCTCACAAACTTGGAAATCAAGCGGAACGCAATGGCGAGATTCCGCGGGCATCGCATCATCAGAGAACCATTCGCTCCATTGGATGAGGGTGGCGCGGCGGGGTGAGGAAATGAAAAACGAGAAATTAGGATTTCGAGGACAGCGAAGTGCTTGGAACACGAAAAACCAATTGCACGAGAAACTCAAGAGGAGATAGTAGATAGCCGAAAGCGCGATAGCTCAATGAGAGTCGGAGGATGGTGGAGATAGACACATTGTTTACATCAAAAATAGTATTTTTATAAAATCATCAGACAATTGTTATAAATGTGAAGTGTGATCAAGAATGCATACTTTAATAATAGACATTTAATCAAGAGAAAAAGAAAGAGAGAGAGAGAGAGAGAGAGAGAGAGAGAAAGAGAGGTTTTTAAAAAAGTAATAATAAATAATTTTACTAATATAACAGATTAAATAGTTTTAAAAATTAACTAAAAGCAACTAAAATTCAAACATGTATCAACTGACATGTTAATGGTTTTTTATTTTATATTCCGAATTCTCTTTCATGCACTTGTTTATTTTATTTATCTTTGATTTTTGAAGCAAATGGATATATAACACATTATCTTATAATTTATTTTATTCTACGTGATTTTTAATTTTACATATCAACGAAAATATCAATATATCTGGATGTAAAATTTGCAAAAGCATGTCACGATTTCAATAAAAATTCAAAACACCTATGAAAGAAAGCGTGCAAATGCGAAACCTAGCTCGATGGACATTTCAATGGTACGAAATGAAATAGGTAAACCAATATCGTCGGCAATATCCACTTTCGAACTACAAAATTGTGTCGTTTCCTGCTACCGCGAAAGTCAAAACGAACGGATGTCCAAAGTTTTATCCTTTCGAAGAAAAGATTCATTCGAATCGCTGATGCTAAAATTATTCTATAACCGTTTGCGAATTGCTGAGTCTTTTTTCGTCACCGCATTTTCCAGTACGAGCAGCCCACGACATTTTAATGTCATTTCAAGTTCCGTTCTCCTGAGGCTAATGCATTCTTAAATGCGCCGACAGCCCTTTATTTCCTTCTCTTTCACGATTACCACTCGCGCTTCTTTTTTATTTTCTCTTTCTCAACTCCAAAATCCTAATTAACTTTGGTAATTACGTATATGGGATGAAAGGCTTTACACACTCCGTTACGCCGGTGATGAGGAATAGGAAAGGGAAGAAACGCTGTTAATATCGTTCGTGTTCTTGGGAACGAATTCGATATAAATAATGCATGTGTCGCGAAGTCTCATAATTTTAACATTATTTTTAACGTCGTCGTTAAAAGCTATGTAGTTTCAAATTTAAAGTTCAATAAAAGATTTATTTAAAAAAAAACTAGTTAGAATGAAATAAATGTAATATAAATTACATTTTGACGAACAAAAGGCCTCGTGTTGTAATGTTTGATATAAAATTCCATAAAATTTAGAATATATAAAATAAAAGAAGAGAATGAAAGATATTACTAATTTTTTATCTTTCAAAATCATTTCTCTTGAGAATAAAAATAATTATTTTATATATTCGATTTATTTTTGCAAAATTTATTATTTTGTTTACTATCATATTATGACGCGTCATATCCAACATTTTTTAATTTTCTTCTAACTAAAAATTCATTCTCTTAATCCTTGAGAAAATTCCATTTTGTTTACTCACGTTGCTTTTTCACGAAAATTATTTTTCGACTTTATTTCTTTCCCTCCTTTTCATTCGCACGGATCTTCTCTCGACGATGTCATATAAGTGTTTGAATTTTAATTCGTTCCGTCCAGAAAATTTCGTTATTCCCAGCATGCTCGTACGCTGCATGTCGTACATTCACGGCATGTTATCGTGTGCGCGCACGGTTGTGTACGTTGTACACAAACGCATTTTACGTGTTCCCAGTTTTATATCTCACCCAGCGCACCTGTGCAACACATTCGGTTATCTCTAGCTCGCATCTCGCTTCTTCTCTCGTTCCCCATTAAGCTCCGTAACTTAACAAGGGCATTAATTAATAATACCTCCCAGAGATAATTTGCGTCTGCCGTCTTGTATCAGCATTGTTATTGTCCGCAGAGTCAACGTCTAATCCTTTGTGTTTGCGACGCGATGCATCTTAAAACTAACTCAACGCTATTCATGCACAACATACACGTATACTACCTAAGAACTCAAGACGGCTTTCAGCAGATTGTAGGTGTTAACGGAAAATAATGAAATTAAAATAAATACTATTCTGAAAAGTTCATTTTTTAATTTAATTTCTGTTACAAGAAATTTAAAGAATGTCTGAATTTTTGAATAATAATTATTTTTTGAACAATAATTGTAAAGTAGAAAATATTTCAATAAAAAATTTTGATACGTTCTACAGAATCACAGATTTTGCAAATGATATTTATGGATTTTATTTTAGTGCGAGATAACTGGTACAAGAGCAGATTCAATCGTACATGTTTATAACTAAAAATATTTTTATGGACAACTCAATGATTTGTGTTGTTGTGCAATCATTTTACTAGTTTGCGATGTGAACTTTTATTTCAAGTTATACAGATATGTAAAATTCGCAATAGTTTATGAATTTCATTTTTTGCACGTTGTTTTGGAAATATGATTCTAGTACAATGTAAACATTTTACATATAACAATATTTGTAGATGTTGTAGATAGAAATAAAATATACCTATATATAGTCTCAGAATATAAAAAACTTGTTATATATTTTTATGAATTTATTTTTACAGTTGTTCTTATTTATAATAAAATTAATTAGATCAATTAACAATATCAGATATTTTATAAATTAATTTTTTCGAAATTGACTATTGCCACAATACATTTTTCGTGTTCTTTAATTACTTTCTTATTAAAATTTATTTTCATAATTTTTGTTATTATTTTATAAATTGATTCATATTATATATAACAAATTTTTATTTGAATAGTGCAATCGAAAATCAATATAATGCGTTTATTTTGACGTGTCTATACAACAATATTGTTCTATCATCCATTTCTCATGCCATATTGGATTCGTCATTTTATGCGCATTTCATGGTTCAACATGTATCTCGTAAAATTATTTACGAGATATTTTTCAAATCATCTCTGTCTCTTTTTATAACTGCATCTCCCTGAATTTTCCATTAAAATGGTCAAAATGTAACATAACACGTTCAGATGTTACAAATCGAAACTAAAATTTGAAATAATGTTTTACGAAACTCATTATTTTCCATTAATATTGGGATTTTCATACAGCATACTAATGTTGAATCAATATCTTAGAAACGTTAAATTACAACATTGCAAATGTTACACCAACATCGCGAAATATTCAACGTTGAGAAAACATTCAACACTTGAATATTCAACATTGCAACGTCTCGTTGTCAGTAACATTTTTTTATTTTATGCTATATGGGTACTTTTATCCTTGAATCTTTTTCCATACATATGGAATACGTTGCCTAGAAATCATTTTTGAAAGCAAATTCGATAAAAATTAAAAATAAAAATTTCATTTTGCAAATTTCTTATCTAACATCCATTTGTGTTCTGAAGATGCGAGAATAGTTACGATCCTACCCGATGAATTCTATCCATATTACGGCATTTCAATTTCGACACATTTAATTTAATTTTCCTCACAAAGGCAGCATTTCCTTCCTCTGTGATAAGATATTAATTTCTTGAAACCTTCGATACATGAAGACGCCTCAAAGACGACGATGACCATAATGACAACGTGCCGGTACAAAGCCAACCAACGAATTAATTAATAGCGGAATGTCGTCTCTCATTATTCGACTATGATTTAATTCAAATCATCATAATCTCGTATCGTGTAATTTTGTTGCTTTATGTGCCAAAAACCAATGTCTTTAACTAGAAATGTGTTCATTACCGGAAAATCGAGACTTTTAGATGGAAATTAACGAGGTTGTTTTGAAAGATAGAGGTGGAAACACGTTGCTTCCACGATCCATCTGCCCCCAATTAACCTACATGCGGATAAAATTCAGCGGCGTCGTTACTGAATATCGAAATAGCTAAACATTTTAATTAAAACTGAACAAAATTTTAATGCTTACGTGAATTTATTATCACATTGGAATTATTATGATCGTTATGGGACTGCTCGATTTTACTTAATGCTTGACATTATCGATTATAAAAGAATTGAGTGTATTACTTTTCGTAATAAAATCGACATTGTTCAATGAATATTTAAGCGTATACTGTTTGTTTATTACATTATTTTCTATTTGAGTGTTTCGATTTCAATTGAACGAGTTGATTTTTGAACATAGTTATTATTTTCACTAATCATCATTACATTAATATATAAATTAATTATTTACATAAAACATCATTGTGGAGATCATCATAAAAAAAGAGAAATAAAAAAGATGGATGAAAAAGAAAGAAGAAAAGAAATTATGGGATTAAAAAAACAAGTAATTACTCATCTGGATTATATACAACAATAAAACCGTGTTATAAATAATGTGCAATAAAAAAATTTATTATCTTTATTAGAAATAAAAGCTGCTAGCATCAGACTGATTCATCCATTTAATCTAAGTTAAACTTAGCCAATTCTTCTTACAAATTGAAAATGTTCTCGTTATCCTCCTATCATAAGGAATATAAATCGCGTGAAGACGCTTTTTAGTAAAATAAAAATTGCTCTCTTTTCTCTCATCTCTTCAATTAATTTTCATCATTAATTAATTTAGTTGTTTTAAAACAGCATTTGTTATGATTTGAAATGCGAATGGAATTTTGAATATTTCTGGTTTCATTT
>Ga0157364_1007970_pt1 | contig 10964 bp, 3 predicted proteins | sample AttsexASBM2_FD_111476 | JGI IMG/M metagenome (GOLD analysis project Ga0157364, IMG submission 111476) | Fungus gardens microbial communities from leaf cutter ant in Ribeirão Preto, State of São Paulo, Brazil - Atta sexdens ASBM2 | ecosystem: Host-associated > Fungi > Mycelium > Unclassified ... | reverse complement strand
TATGCAATGCGGGTGTCACCGAGGTATGTAGGTACGGACAAAGAAACTTGAAAAGGGAGGGTAATCTTGTAACAAAATGGATGAAGAACATGAGAGAAAGTTTCGTTGTAGAACAGGTCATCATCGTCAAAATATCTTACGATAAAATGTTCTTATGTACAAATTATATCTCGCTGTACAATTGAAACAAAAATATATTTAATCATTAAATTGACACGAAATGTTGATTATCTCTCGCATGTAAATTATTATAAAATGTACAATATCATTGCAAAAGTAATTACAATTAAAACAAAAATATGTTTAATCATTAAAGGATAATACAAGATGTTGATCACTTCTCATTCAAATTGTCATAAAATGTAGACAGTATTATTGGAAAATTTATAATATACTCTAACAGAGCATAAAACTTGCAGCAACATTGTTGCAATATTGCTACAAGTTCTGTGCTGTTGGAGTATATTGAAGATCAATATATTATAAAAAAAATTTAAATACTTCTTACCTATATAACCTTTAACATTTAAGATAGTTGGGTATGTTCGCTTCCTATGTTAGTAGACACTAATAATCGCAAAGATATGCGTTAGATTTCAAGCAATAAGTGTAAGTGTGCAAGTTTGTCCTTTCCAAGTTATCTTCAATGAAGACAATGCGCAATAGACTCCATTTTCGTATTCACGCTAAATGCGGCTTATTCTATTCTCCGCGCGTGATAAGGAACAAGTAGGAAGTACCGGATACGATAAGAGATACCATCGCCATAATCTTCGACAACAAATGCTCACAAAAGTCCTCTCCCCCCCCCTCCCTCCTCTCCCGTTTCCTCACGAGAGAAGGAAGGTTACCACTTCTTCGCGATCTTCACGCTTGAGTTGTCCCTTCGTCGCGCTATCGCCTCGTCTACGTTCATGGAATCCGTCGTGAGGAAATGTAAAAGGAAATGTAAACGACCGATTGCGAAGAATTTGTAGTTTAAAAGGATCTGCGCACACGCGCGGTCGAGCGAACACGGCGACATAGCGACGACGACCACAACGATGAAGACAGAAGAGAGGAAGAGAAGGAAAAACGAAGCACGAAGAAATGCAAAAGGAAGGAGAAAGATGACGATAACTATCGAAGTGAGGTTCGCGAGCCGGTGGTGACGGTGGCGAACGATGGTGGTGGTGATGGTGGTGGTTTGGACCGTTAGTTGGCCCCGGCGGGAGCGTTGTCCGGGCACACTGCGCGTTACTATTCCTCGTCCTCACTCCTCTTCACCGTTTCTCCTCCTTCCTCTCCACCACCGTATATCTCTTCTCTTTACACAACGTGCTCTCCCTTTCTCTGTCTATTCTCTCTTTCTCTCTTCCTTCTATACCTCTCGGTCAACCTCTCGCCCGCGTTCCCGCGTTCATTCTACCACGGACTTCCCCGTGCCGGACGACCCTTCCGCGCTGCCCGGTTAACCAATATGGCGGTGGGCCGGTCTCTGCCTTGAGCCTTCTTTTACCGCGCCGACGAAGAAACATATTGCAAAAAGGCGCATCGCGAGGAATTCGCGTTTTGCGTACTTGAATCCGAACTATTCACCGTATTCAATGCTCGATTTTATCTGGGAAATTTCACTCCTCTGAAGAAGATGTTTAGACTCTGTTTAGATTGCCTTCCATTGATTCAGATCAATTCAAGCATGATGTAAAAAGATCTGGTGAACCAATTTCAAGGATGCGCATAATTCAAAGTGATGGTATTTGTAACAAATCAAGAAATTTTGTTCTCAAATTTTATAAAATATACAGCTGCTATTAAAAATTAATCTATTCTACTAATCAGAAATTATTGCAATGTTACACCTGGTATTTTTACATCATGGATTCAAAGAGCATTGACACAAAAATCAGAATGATTTTATTTTGACTTTTCAATAACTTGTCAATAACTTCAAATTTTGTAACACAAAATTCAGCATTTAGATTTTCTCCTGACTTGATGTGTTTCTTGAACAATCGTCCTTTTTTTAAACGACTGTGTATAAATCTGAGAGATTTATATTGACATTAATAATACTCTGCAGAAGATGTAAAAAATATTTTGATAATTAGCATTTTTCGATATATTTTTGTACACTAATTAGCCTCTTATTTTTATATAATTATACAGGAAAGATATATAAAATGTATAAAAACTGAATACTGTATATATATTGTATATATTATATAAATGTATAAAAAAATTAATCTTTCACGAATAATTAATTGTTATACTATTTACAAAATAATTGTTTATATGAAATCATGTGAAAAAGGATTTTATGAATTTTGGTAAAATATATTGTTTTGTGCAGTTGTGAAAACTTCAGATTTCTAAAGGAAAAATAATTCGAATTATATTGTATATAAATCGCTGAGATTAAATAAGTTTTTTATCATTAACATAATGAATGTCTGTAGAAAGAAAAGATTGTTGACGAGCATTTATTATTCATAATTTTTAATACAGATCACAAAATTGCAGTTTTAGGAAGACATGAGAATTAAGAATGAAACTAATTTATAAATCATAAATGAAATCAATTTTTTCGAGCACGATAATAGATGGATACAGGACAATAATTCATTCACAGTACTGTGATTGCATAATTTATTAAAATTTAAACAATCTTTAAAATTAAAAAAATATTTGATATTAATATATTCCTCTGCCAAATTTATTTCTCAATTTTTAATAAATTAATTAACAAAATCAGCAATTGAATATAATTAAAATTATTTTCGTCAGTTTCAATATTCACAATGATTGAACATTAAATTATTGAACATTATTATTATTATATTTTAACGTAATTATTATAATTGTCTTATACACTAACTTTCGAAATTTCTTTTTCGATATCCTAGCTCGAACAACACTTTTGTGAGTATCTGAGGATAAGAGATAAATATGATTGCACCAACTGTGACGAACGTAATTTCACCAGAAACGCAACATAACGTGCAGTTATTGATCGAATGTTCATTTCGAGACTGTCGACGAAACGACATTGTTAAACGAACTGAGTGCCGACTTGATCGCTGGGCCAGTGGGTCCCCTCGTCTGCTTCTCCGCAAGGATAACAGTTCACGGGTGTACCGTTCGCGCTAACGTTATCCGCGCCGTTTTAATATCGTATCTCCAACTTCGTCATGATGATCGAAAGTAAGAAAGTGAATACCTGGATGGGTGAATGCGGCCAAGTTACACATATACGAAAATAATCATGTTCAGAGATATCCTAAATGCGTCATTCGACTAAATATCTCGTAATTCCATATATAAACATATAAACGCACGCACGATCGTGTAATACAAAAAAGGAATCTTTACAGGAATAATACTGGTCGATTTAATTATTTTCAATTTATTATCAAAAGCAATTAATTATTGATATTAATCATTGAAAATAATTAATTATCTTAATTTACTATTGAAAGTAATTCATATAATTAGTTATTTGGCGTACTAAAAGTATTGAACACAACAGTGTTTTTAATACTTACAATAAATAATTAATTATCTTTCAATATTAATAATGGATCAGTATTAGATTGTAAGGAAAATGATTTGCATTTTTTAGATATATATTAAAATTGTAGAAAATATTTGAAAAGATTAATTGTTTCATTGACTTTATTCAACGTATAGTAATTTAATTTAATTCACTGAAAGCTTATGCACATAATTCATTGAAGACTTTTGTACCTTTCGTCAAGTTAAATCCAGGATTATCTCTTTATAAACTTATGCATATAATTTTACAGGCATACGTCCATAATGATGACAAATTATCATACAAGAAATATAACGAAAAGACCTTACGCTAATGGATACATTAGCGAATGAACAGATAACGATCGCAGAAACGCATGCGGAATAATCTCCGCCGCGACTCGTTCGTGCGTTGAACCTTGCGATGTGACCTTGTTAAAGAAACAGCTAACGGGGACAACAACGACACTAGAGATCGCAATACCGATATAACGATCCAATTCAAATGTGCGCCACGCCCTTGACACGTGCGCAAATAGCAAATGGTAACTGCTCGAGCAGAGTTTTGATCGCATTCGAATAGATACATCGCGAAATAAGACGAACTTGTTGTTACCTTGACCCTTCACGCACTCATCTACGATGCGAAATGTTTTCTAATTCAGAATTCAGATCATTTTAAATTCCCTTGGATGCCTCCATCGATTTGAAGAAAACTTTCGCAAGCGCGGCGATAAGAAATTATTCTCGTATTCTCTCCATTTATTTTTAAAAGTGTCAATTTTTACATCGCAAAACCTCGCCTTTGACTATAGTTGGTATTTACAGCACAATTTATAGGCAAATTTGATAAAAAAAACGCCAATGTTTCGACGAAGCAAATACAAATGAAAATAAAACTTCAATTCTAAGAGGAGCTGACGATGAATTTAAGATCTTTACTCAATTATATTCTTTATATTAAGTCCTATAAGTTTGAGTAAAATAAATTTAATAATCACATATTTTTTTATATGGATTATATTATTTTGATTTCTTAAGATTAATTAGTATCTTTTAATCAATATTTGAAATTAAATGAGTCTCATATACAGTATATTACAGATTTTTATGAAAGACGTTTCTACTGAATAATGACAAGATGACACAGAAAAAATCAGTGATGTTTTGTCCTAACATTAAGAAAAATTTCTGATTGAAAATGAATGAACCAGAAGATTTTGATCATATCAATTAGAATTCTGATTCTTTTAACTAAGTTTAATTGATTCAATCAGAACATTCTAATTTGTTCATTTACAACCAAGATTCCAATTAATATAATCAGACTTTTTCCAGTAAAAGAAAATAATTAACAGGAAGCATTACAGTGATATATATAAATAGCCAAAGTGTTTATGAAGTATTTATTTTAACCTGGTATTAACATACAAGTTTCAATTGTTCCATCATTTCGGTACATTTCCATGAAAAATCGACATCGATTTCTCGCTTGGCAGTTCACGAGTACCAGGCTACAATTCGTCACGGTCGCTTGTTACAATAGATCCAAATACGCGGCTTGACGATCTCATAAGAGGTATAGTCGGTGGAAGGTTGCCCGTTAGCCGGGTGATACACAAGCTCGGCAAAAGCGCCGGGAGGCGCATCTTCTCGCGCCGACGAAAGTAGGATCGCGCTCGATTTTCACTCTCCGTGTTTTCGATTACATAAGTAGCCGCTGAACGCGAAGACGCGGCTTACGGTTTAATAAAACAGTTATGTTCGCGCGGCGCACTTATGCGTGCCGCGTGTAAGTACTTGGATGTGCACGTTGACTCCTCCTTCAGGACGTGTCTTATCGGCGAACGGATTGCTGCGTCGAGTGACGTGATGATCGGCGATACTTTCTCATTGATTAACGTCTCATTGATTTACGTTAACACGATATGTTAATCAGACAGCTGCATTCGACAAGTTACGTGCTCCGCCGACATGACAAGCAAAGAATATAAAATTGAATAAATTAAAGGTCGAAGATTATATATAAACCAATTAAAAGATGATAAAAATTTAAAGGAGAACCATTGCAGTAATTGATGTGTAGTTCATTATAGTACGTGCAATACTTAAAGCATATTATTAAAAAAAAAAATGATTAAATGGGATAACAACTAGATTTTCAGGTTATTCAACAACAAGATAGTATATAACATATTGAAAGCATCAAGATCATGCTCATTCTTCTCTTTTATATTATACTATAAGTAATTTGTTTCCCGCGAAGGCTTCTTCAGGGGCCACAACCGAGGTCACTAAACGGTGGACACTTTCGCTCATCATGTCCTTGGGAAGGTTGAAACGCATCTGGTGATCTGGGGGATTACCTTACAGTATGCGTAACACGCGGTGCGACACGATACGATTCCGTTAGAACGAGCCTACTGACTCGATTTGCTGGTGCTGGACGAGCAAGTGCAACAGACTCGAGATGGGTCTCGAATGCATTAACGTTAAGACTCAGAGAATAAAAGAAAGAGAGAAAACAGAGAGAGAGAGAGAGAGAGAGAGAGAGAGAGAGAGATTTAGTTAATCGAAATATATTCATTTAAAGTATAACTGAAGAAAACAAAGGAATAGGCTTATCCCTAATCGCTTTTTAAACACTTTTAAGAATATATAGTCTCTGCAAAAAGTAATTGGAAATTTATATTTTTTGTTACATTTTTATAAAAATGAATGTCATATATATAAATAAAACAATTCATATATATAAAATAATTCAATAGGTCAATATAATAATACATATAAGTTGAAATAAAATTTTTTCATTTTATTTTATTATTCTTTAAAAACACATGTCTGTTTCTTATTGAAATAATTTTTTATTCAAATTCTAAATCGCAACCAAACTTTTTGTATTATTTCCAAATACATATAGAAATTTTGTAATTTTTTCATAATTTTTTTGTTTGTTCGTCTTTTAAAAATCTATTTTTAAAAGACAAAGCACATTACAAAGCCATGTAAGAAACTTCCTATATTTTTTTTTAAATATGGAGACTCAAAAATTTTCAATTTTGTAGTAATGCAAATAGAAAGATATTTTCTATAGGCTGCGTTCCATTCTAATCTAATCAACTTACTTTCGTGCTTTAAATGTGATGTATTTGTAAGTCTTAATATATTGAAATTTTATGGATGCCATTCTCAAGTTGATTACGATACAAAAAAAAAAACAAACACAGTTAAATTAAATGTAAATGCGTACGCATTTAAACATCCGTGAATTTTCTATTATCTATCGATTATCAAATAGATATTCTAAAATATCTTCTTTTTCTGTAAGTTACTTTTATCAATGTAATTCTTTCGCATTTTATGATTACAATGAAAAACGTCTTTTTCAAGAATCGATTACCTGTCGGGAAGTGAACAAAGAAGTCGGAGATCAGCGATCTTTCTTACGGAAAGGGGCTGCCTCGCCCAAGTAGGTGTGATGCTTTTCAGCATGAAAGGATCGCAGGGATTCCTTCTAAGAGAACGACCGTCGGTTTGTCGTGCAAATACTCGACTCATACACTACTACACACACGCGTACATATACAAATCATCTAACATGCTGTCGCATCCGTGAACGTCTAACGGTGCCCAGGTTGGAACATTCGGTTATTAGCTAACCCCCTGTTGCGCAATTACGATTGTGCAACGCGGCAACATAATACATAAAAGTGTTACAGCAGTGGAATAAATGCCTCTCGTCTCCTCGTCCCTTCTTCTCATTCCGCTGCTCCTCCTCCATCGTGATTCCTTTTTCAGTCTTTCTCCATCGCATCGCTGTCTCTCTGTCGTCGTTCGAGAGACCGAAGAGCGAGACGGAAAAAGACGAATTACTCTCAAACTCTCACTCCAGCCTTGACCCACTGAACCCCGATTATCACGATCCCCGATCTCATGAATCTTTTTCTTTCACGAGATGAAATTTGGATCGCAAAATAATTGCTCCGACCATTTTGAATTGAATTTTTAAAATCGACAATTGATGAATTTCGAAGCTGGACATCGATTTATTCGAAGGAAAAAATGTGATTTTTATTAGAAATTTCTTATAAAATATATATTGTTTTCTTTTTTTTTTCCTTTTATTTAATTTTATTACATATATTTATGTATGTTCGTAGATGTGTGTGTGACACTATGATTTATTATTCGATTAGCTTTGTTTACTTTTCCACGTCGTGACGAGAGACTCGCTATGAAGCTGTGAGTCTCGGTGAAAATTGTATTACCGATATTATCTAACGATGGAAAGTAGCGCAAGGCCGCTTTCTTCTTACTCAACCGACTATTACCTGAACACTGTAACACGCCGGTGAGCTCTTTCTCTTTTCGAACCATCGTCCATCCGCGGAAGTGAGAAATTAATGCGGTCGTCAAAGAATCGTTCCTCTCAAGAAAAAGAAACTCATGGAAAAGTAATTTTCACTCTCGAATATCTTTTTAAAGCTGTGGATCGATTTTTAGAAAACTTCTCACGTGTCTTTGTACACTGTTAGATATCGAAAGAACAGTGATAACTCACAATCCCTTGAATTAAATAACATTTCATTATTTTTAACTTTTATGTATATCAAAATGTAAATCTATTTTTGTTGATTCAGTTTCAATTCAAATTGAACGTCCATATTTATATAAGCACTTAGTAAATAAACTACATTTCAATACATTTTCTTGAATTATATTATTTAACTCCATTGTTTTAATTAACGATATATTGAGTAGGAACAGTAGCGATTTTTAGAAATTATTAAAAATAGTAAAATTAAGTAAAATTTGATATTATGAATTTAAGAGTGTATACATGTCAGTTCTTATTAATCAATTATAGTACTTTATCCCGATTCTATTCTAGCACTTAGATCGATATTCATAGTCGATTTTTATGTTCAAGACTGTCTCAGGTACAGTCTTAAGATGTCACGAACAAATCAAAAGACATTATAATTAACATCTAGTTTTGTATTAACATCTTAAGATCTTATTTCCTATCAATTACGCTGTATAAAGAGAGATACAGCGAGTTAATTTTCATCGGTATTCAAAACAAATCTCATTATATATGTGTAATATATATACAACTACGGTATTAAAAATGTTCAATCGAACCGGCTTTTCCTTTCCGCGAATTACAAAACAAGTTAGTAATTATCATGCGCAGTTGTTTCTCAGCATTTCGTATTCCGCTACTTATTGCGAACTCGGTTTAATATTAAATCTCACACACACACACACACACACACACACACACACACACACGCGCGCGCGCGCGCGCGCGCGATCCAATTAGTTATTAATGCGCGGCAGCGAGAGAAATAATATTGTTATTGCAAACGCTTACACTATAGCCGCTTATCAAATTCTCCAACGCGGACTTCGTAAGAAAATAATTTCTTTTTACGGCGACTGAATCAGGTTTAAACTTATTATTGGTCTTCTGAATTTTAAATAATATTACATATTAATCCTGATTTCGAGTGAAAAAGGCTGAAAATTCACATACATCGAGATGCGTGATGCTTGTTATTACACGTGTCTCGTCCGTGGTAACGGGATAAGGAACCAACCGGCCTACTTACGCACGGACGTTCACGTACATTGGCCGAGTCCGTCCCAAGACTCGCCTTAAGATCCAAGATGTGCATGAGTGATACGTAGGTAATTCCGAAGATTTATAATCGAAATTCTGAATAACTTCAGTACAGACTATTCGCGACGTCTGTCTCGCTCTTATCATCAATTAATGAAAATGTATAAGAAATATTAAATAAATTTTAATAATTTATCTCTTTTTGTGCAATGTTTATACCAATATAATTAAATGGAAACAGAAATATTTGTTATTACTATTAATAGTAAGTAATACATTATTTATAATTATTCAATATAAACTTCAATTAAAAAAAATATATTAAAAAATACAGTTGTTTATCAAGAAATAGGATTATTATGTGATATTATGAAAATTTTCTTCAATTTAATAATAATTCGATAAAGCCAAGTTGATTAATATTTAATATCAATAAAAAAGAAATATGTGAAATAAACAGAGGAAAAAGCAGATCAATTAGATCGACTTTTTCGATCTAAAATCGTGTTGTAAATTATTTAAAAAATGTGTTTAGTCACTCGATGCGAATCGCTACTTCAGGATTCGTCCAGCGAACATCTAGACTGACCGACAGGTACGCGAAGGAATTTCGCAATTTGCTGAACCGGCAATGTAACGGCTAACAAGATCGAAGTTACGACGCTCGTTAGATCATTGAAAACCAATTTTAGCTTGTCGCGAAGCTACATCTAGAAGCAAAAAGGGACAATCATCGTTTCCCTTCGATACTTTATAACGTGGCCGACATTTCCGCGGACGTCGTGTCTGTTGGATCTCCCGATTCTTTTATCGCACATTAGTCGTAAATACTTCGCAAAATTGTTACTTACAAAGTATTCTTAGATAAATTTATGATATACCTTTGCTGTTCGCGCAACTTTTTTATTATCGGATATTCCACAGATATAATAGATACGAGAATCGTTTTGACATATTTGACATATTTGTCATCTATTTAATATTCCGATATTAATGTGGCGAGTCTAAATAGATGAATTTTCAATTAGTAATTTAATTAATAATATTAAGCAACATTGAAGGAGACGTCTCTTTACTTTACATACAGGATGTCCTAAAATTCGCGATCTCAAATACCCTAACAAGATTAAAGAAACTTGAGAGTTTCTCGAATTTAAAGAGACTTGAAGTTCTTAGACTAAAATAAAAAATATCTTTCAAAGAGACATTCTGTATAATGGCTTTTGGAAGTTGAAAGATATTTTTTCTCTTGAAAGTCAAGAAACTCTCAGGTTTCTTCAATCTTCACAGATTTGTCCCGATTAACCCCTTTTGATCGCCCTGCCTTTCATACCATAGTATATTCTCTGCCGCGACCTCGCTCCTATTTCGGACGAAAGTTCGTCGACTTCGACATTGAATTTTGGTGCCCAACAGCAGGTTTTCGTTTCGTAACATCATCACGTGATTTCACTGCATGATTGGGCCGCTTGCGCGCATATACATGGGCTGACTAAACGCCTTATATACTCCTGGCCTTTCTTGTCTACCCATGCATTCGAATCTCCTATTACGCCTTCGATTTCTCTATATATAGCATAATCGAATGTATCTCGTAATCTTCACTTCTCCACGATATTACGTGCATCGAAAGTACAAAAAGATTTGTCCAACACAGAAATCCGATTAACGCAATAAATATCTTATTATTAATCTTATGTGATGATATGTTTCAATTATCACATCATATATCATACTGCTTACTCCAACAGTGAAATAAGAGAAAGATATATACATCCTATTAAATTATTATCTCGTAGTATTAATAAACTGGCAATATGTACGT
>Ga0157364_1007969_pt1 | contig 10966 bp, 6 predicted proteins | sample AttsexASBM2_FD_111476 | JGI IMG/M metagenome (GOLD analysis project Ga0157364, IMG submission 111476) | Fungus gardens microbial communities from leaf cutter ant in Ribeirão Preto, State of São Paulo, Brazil - Atta sexdens ASBM2 | ecosystem: Host-associated > Fungi > Mycelium > Unclassified ... | reverse complement strand
GTAGATTAAATGAAAATAATTAATCATGATGATAAAGATAGGTGCAACGTGTTTAAAATAATTAAAATAATTAAAATAATTAAAATTAAGTAGAAATTTTAGAAAATAAATAAAGTTAATGACAAAACTAAAAAGAATATTAGAATTATATATCAGTTATTTTAAAATTTATGTGCAAAGATATTTATAATTTTTAAGAATTTTGTAATATTATAATATATAAATATGTAATATATAAAAATGAGAGAAATAATTTTAATATTTATTTTAGTTTGTTCAAAAATAAGGTTTTTACTTTTAAAAAAACATCTATTTCTTTTTTTGAATTTTTAAAGCATTTTGTATTTCTTCGCACACATGTGCACGTACAAAAAAATGTACACTTAAGATAAAAATTATTTGTTATCGCTATGCGATGACTCATATACTATTCTAATAATTTAGATATAGAATATGCGTTTATATATATGCATTATCTTAAGTAACTATAATCTTTATGCATACGTAAGATAATGATATAATTGATATGATATAAATAGATATAATACAGTATATAGGATAGCCCACGTAAAATGAGACAAACCAATAACTTTAAAATTTAAAGAAAAATTTAGAAGATACGGAAAAATTTTCATTTTTAAAACAAAAATGAAACAGTTTCGATAATATTGTATTTTGGTCATGTTTTTTTCTAAGTGAAGACGGCAAAAAATACGAAAATCCCCTCCACTTTTTAAATAAAATTATGTGATTTTTTTACATAATATGATTTCTCAAATAATTTTACATGTAAATATAATAAGATAGATAGTTAGAAAACTAATAATTTACGAGATATTTATACTATATATATTCTGGTACATATTGATATAAAATATTAAAACACTGTCGAAAACTATTTTATAACACAAGTGTAAATAATCATTTTTGATGTATTTATGCCTATTGAACATAAATCTATTGACCGAAATTAGCTATCACATTTCATTGAAAAAAAAAAGGCATCAAAGAGATGAAAAACAATTTGAGAGTTTTTAAAAGTTACATTCGAGTTGAGAAAATATAATATAGCAAAAAAAGTATATATAATCTTTTACCAATTGCATCCTAGCAAAGATGATCGCCTACTTGCTGATTATAATAATAATGATGGCCATATAAAACAAATGCCAAACGATAAGCGACTGGTTAAGTGCAGGCAATTCGCAGCGATAATATCAAAAATAGGTGCAACACAGCATATTTTATTTGCTGAATCATATTTGAACGCACGTACGCGTCCAATTATTCGCTCGCAATAATGAATGGCATAATGTTTTATTGTTCCAGAATAAGTCTTAACTTAATGTTATATTCCATTATAATAGAATATTACAATTTATCACTCGCTTCTAGAAGTATTTTTTAAGATTATTTAATTTTTCGTGATAACACAAAGTTGTATGCCTATTTTATCTTTTACTTTGCATGAATTGAAAATTGCATAAAATCACAAGTCTTGATTAAATATAATGTTTTTCTCTCATAAATATTTTTCTATTTAATCAGCTATTATATCATCGCATCTGCTCTATATTTTATTATTTACATTTTATTATTTCACAATAAAAATATTTTATTATAAAACCAATTTTGTACGAATTCACGTAAATGTCGCAGTTTTTCCCCAACGGGCCATAAATCGTCCAAGATGTTGAGCGTCACAAAGATCAAATTTAAAATTGATAACTGTTTGATAATGGCCTTGGGCGACGCGATATGTATGCGAGAAGCAGATTACAGAGATGATAGGAAAACGGACGCGATCGTAACAAGAATAGATGGAAAACCAATGGCAGGACCTCTTGAGATCGATAAAATAAGAATAAAATGATCATGTCCGTAGGACGAGTAAAAAATTATGGAAAATGTCTATACAGTCAAATTTTCTATTCTATAAATTAATCTATATTTTATTAAATTTTATTATTATTTGCATTATTATTATTGTTAATTTTGAAAAAATTAATTACTTCTAATTTCTATTATATTCAATTATATATAACAATCTTCATTTTTTAAAGAACAAATAACATATAACACATATACATATGATAATAAGAAATTATTACATCTAATTTATAAACGCATTTAAAGACACTTATATAGATTCTATAATGTTTCCGATAACACAATTTTAATAATTTAATGAACTGAGAATTTATATCCGCCAGCATTTATTTAAATATTATTATTCTGCATCAATATATCATGTTGTATTTGGGGAGATTTCCACACATGAAATAACAGACTTCAATGAAATTTATGTTTCATGCATTACACAAGTGCTGCTTTGTATATTCTAATATACGTAAAAGTATGTATCGAATTTCTACATTTGTCAAATTGTATTCTATTAATAAATCTATTAATATAAATCTGTTAAATAAAAATTTTCTCTTAATATTTTTAAAATTATAATTATAATTATAATTATAATAAGACTTTTGTTACGTGTTTCTACTTTTGGAGTTTGTTCGCAATAAATAAGTCTTTTTTTCAGAATAAATTTTCCATGTGAAATAACTCTGTAACTATCGACATTTTGATGTCCAAATGGCTACCATTCTTTTCAATTTGGCCTCAGTTTTGTTTTCAACAAAAGAATGACCATTAGAATGCTTCATGTGTCCATCAAGGCCGCATTAATCCACGTCCATAAGTTGAAATATTTCGAGCACGTTTTTACATGATGTAATGTTACCTAAAAATGTTACTTTTTTCAGAAGTTATATTATGTCAATTTAAAAATTAATTTTTTCAATATTTATTTTCCTTCATGTATTTGATGTATAAAAATAGCAAAAAGAAACACAACAAAAATATAAAGATTAAAGAATATAATAAATATAATATGAGTCATAAATGTATCAACTATTAACCGGATACAATATATGTATCCGGAAAAATAAAAAGTAAATTTAGTCTTTCTTCACTATGAATTGCGTATTATGAATCATCTGTTTATCTAGTGACTTTAAATCATGAATAATATTATTTTAACTAAAAAAAATATCTCTAAAAATATCTCTAAAATTGTCCGCCATGGACTACACTTAATACATATCTTAATACGGCATTGTGTCTTGTCTATCGCCGTAAAAATAGATTTAAAAAAAAAATTTATTTCAAGTAGAAACAAAAAAAAATCATAAATCCCCGACATGCAGAAAATCAATTTTTGTAATGAAGATATTATAGTATTTGAAGAGAAAAAAATTATTAGCACTTGATATAATATATAATATTAAGCAATGTTGAGACTCTACACATACAAATATTTTAATGTACGTGTACAAATATCTTAATGCACGTATCTCAGAAAATTATTCAAAATTATTCAAAAAGTTTCTAAATTGTTCTCATGCTAAATATTCTATAATATTCCAACATTTGAGATATTTTTTATAGTTAAAAAATATGATCGCAAGTTTCGTACAAAATCGTATGAAGAAGTCTGGCGAGATCCAGTATCATGGGACCATTAATCTTCGTCTGGCGTCGTCCTTTACCATCAGATTAGGATCCTTCTTAGATTCTTTCTATATCTTTCGTAGTAACGTAACGGAAAGGCAAATATTAAAAGAGTCTCTCGACGAATAAGCTCCTCTAAAGATAGTTGATTTAATATTGAAGTTAATATTACCGTCAAGAGATTTAGGTCTCAAATTGAATATTTAATTTAATTAAAATACATAATTTTTTGCAAACATAATTGTTGAGAAAAAGTCTTGAATAAGCCAAACAAATAATAATTAATTACTTTCTAAAAAATACATGAATTCGTATAATATACGCATTTGCGAAATGTTTTATCTTTCTCTTTAACTATTCGAGTGAGCAATTATGAAAAATTATTGGCTCGTAGATATCAAATGTAGATTTAAATACAGATTGAATTGAACGTAATTACCGTGAGATAGTCAAGATTAAATCATTTTGTGGCGAGAATATTTTACATTAATTGTATGACGTTATCGAATCTTCCTCTTCTTCTCATTCTGAAAATCTCCGATATCGGAACGCTGCAAGATCTTTTATGCTATTGTTTGCATATGGGATGATCCATTTTGGCTGGATATTATAAACGAATAAATCCAAATTCGAACATTCGTCTGACGCTGCATTTAAATTGTCAGATTTATCGGCATGAAATTAAAAACGTTATCGATGATGCCGTCGCTGTTGAAAAACTCACGAATGCTTGCGATTCTTCTTCGTGACATAATATATCGTTATCTTGCAGAAGGTTTTGTTTAGAGAACATGCAGTCGCGCATGCAGCCTATCTTAAGTTGAGATTTTTAATAAGCATTCTTGAATTTTCTCTCTTAAACATTCGCATATCTTGTTAAAAATGAAATACAGTAGATATAAGCATGAATTTCGCAACTTTGTGTAAATAATACACGCATTTTGAATTATACATTTTTTATCGAATATTAGAGAGAGAGAGAGAGAGAGAGAGAGAGAGAGAGCAATTTTAAATTATATAATAACGTTTAAAATGAAATAAAACCGTAATATAGAAATAGAAACTGGAAATATAAAAAAAATATATACAAATTTTAACATTCTCATTATTTCCGACGATATCCTACAACGAGATATTAATTTCAAGCCTTCCATCCCGTACATTGTTGACGGCTGCAATGTTGAGTGCATTAGAGCAAAGTGCATCAGGTCCGTTGCGTTATGCCATTATGAGGATTACTAGCGGGAAATACCTCTCCTGTTTTTCTCCGCACTCGCGTAAAATTGTCTGGTTAATTGTATTTCATTGTTACCCCGCGCGGTTTGTTGCATCTGTGAGCGTGCGTGCACCGAGAAAAATATGCCAATGTGTTATACGGAATTGCTCGTTAACTTTACGTGCCCCGTTGTAAGCGAGATAAAAAAATCACGAGTGTGCAACATCCACGTGAACGTTTTATCAATCCAATATTTAGATGCAGGCCGTATCAAAACATTGGCGGAAAATAAACCTATTTACATTGAATGACAAATAATATTCCGTTATTAACCAACATTTATAAATAATTACAAACGAGCTTATATTTGTTATTTTATTCATATAACAAAATTTATTAATACATCTTATACTTTTATTTTTTTTTATCTCAATAATTTATATGCGATTAATAAATCTCTCTGAGAATAAATAAGTACTATAAAATATTTCGAGATTAATAATTTGTTATTATATATATAATATAATTTTGTTATATATAATAAATAAAACAAGAAAAATATGTTAAATGATTTAGAAACGTTATAAATAATAGATATTATTTGTCGTTCAATCTAAAAAAAATATTTATACATGATTTATACATGATTAAAAATTTGTCGAATATATTCTTAATAATATTAATTAATATTTTAGGATAGAAAAAATACATAAAAAGAGCAAAACAATACAATTTAAAGTATTTTTTCCCAATAATTAATTGTCAAACGCAAATAAGCATAGTATTGTACAAACAATTTTCTCAAAGATACTAAAAATGGATAAACGAATCGATTAAATCGTTGATTTCAAATTAATGACTTCACAGCAGAAGTTATTCATGTCATTAAATTATTTTTGTTCGACTGTTGTCATTTGTTATGCATTTCGACATTTTCCACGTAATTGCCTTCATTTATGGCCTTGTTGTTACGATAACAATATCGATACTCGATGACAACGATATAAATGCAGTTTGAGAATAAACGAATTTCGATGTTTTCGTAATGCAACGTCGCATACAAATCCTCACATATTAATGCGTAGCTCTGTAAAAATTACTTAACACCTAACACACATATATCGTTACATCTTGCATCCTTGTAATAATTAATTATTATTTATAATTTCTTATAATGACGTAATTATTTTCCATACGCACTCAAAAAATAATATATTAAAATATATAAAATGACGTTGGTAATAAAAAGATATAATATGAGAAACTAAAGAACGCTAAAAAAATTTCATAGATTTCTTTTTGATTAAATGATTTTATCTTGATAAAAATTTCATTTTACACATTTTCTTAATTTGCAACATTAAATATCTTATACATTAAATATCAAGAATAATAGTACAAAATTGCATAAAACAACATTAAATTGTCTCTCTATGATTAGCAATTTTTGTTAAAATAATAGGATTAATAATAGGTAAATAACTTTGTATAATCTGAAAGATGAAAAATTGTATCCATTTATGAACCGCTACAAATATGTGTTATATTTCTAATTTATTTTAATTTAGAATTAAATGAAGAGAAGAAGAGAAATGTTTCTTTACACATGATCAATACGATAAAGCATGTGTTTCATGCTTGTGATATTGCACAAAGAGAGAAAGAGAGAGAAAGAGAGAGAGAGAGAGAGAGAGAGAGAGAGAAAGAGAAGACAAGATATTTAATTTAGTCCTAATTAAAATTTGCAATAACTTCCGTATGTTATGCGTTATAAGATTGTATTGTCGATTTAAATACCAAAATTCCATAGATTTTGTTTTGTGTGCTTTCCAAAATAAAAAATTATTTTAAAACTATTACTTCTCTCTTTACGTTTTTTAATACAATATATCGTCTGTAATTGTTCACTAAAGAATTTGTTATAATCATTTTATTTCACAATTTCTTTTAAAGTAGATTAATAAGTATATTAAATAAATAATTATTTACAAAGTTATTAATTACAAAAATTATATTATGTATGTATATTATTCTTAAATTTTTGAATTTTTCTCTCTCCCTTTTATTTGTATATGTTTTACATATATCAACTTACTTAAATTCGATAGCATTTCGTTCATATGTATTTCAAGGACACGCCGAAATATGAGATCATAGTACGTGAGACCGATTAAGACAATCTTGCTTATATCGCATGCACATTGGTATTGTAATCGTAATCGTGCAATGTATTCAAAACCAATAATTGTCAGAACGAGACATATCAATGTTTGAAGATTCGTCGGGACGTGGATTTTGCTCAAAGAAATACATCATTTCCGCATATAAAAAGGTATTCTGAAACAAAAAAAAATTAGTTGTGTGCAATTAACAATTCAGTTCTAAAGTCATTTGGATTTATACGAGAATTTTTCATCATGGCTCGAAGTCACATCATCTTTGCGATGTTCCTGACACTCATTTCTGCAAATGTACGTAAATATACCATGTCTAAAATAATATTCTAAAATATACAAATTAATTGTCAATTAAATTAATGTTATAAATTAAAGTTACATTATATGTTTCAGTAATACATTTAAATTTAATTTAAATCATGTAAAATATAACAATAGCGATTCGTTGTAAAACTGTATTAAATAGAAAAGAACATTATAGTATCATAATATCATATGCAGAAAATTTATGCTAAATATACATATACAGACTTTACAAAAAAACATTCAGGATTTATATGGTAGTACATATTATACAGAATAAAAAAACCTTAATGGTTTTTTTTTCATTCATTGTCAGTATAATGTGTATCTATAAACATTAAATCTCTTTTATGAACACTTTGTATATAAGTGAACCAATAAATCTTAATATATTCCACCTTGATTTTTGAGAGCAAACTTAAAGTTATTTAATGACTCATCTATCATATATATTTTTTATAGATTTTCTGATGTAGTGCTGTATTTGTTAACAATATTTTGCACAATTTTTACAGATAATACATGGAGGAATTATATTTCCAAGACTGTTTCAAGAAAACGGTATGCCAGAGATTGGAGGTATACCCTTTGGCGAGTTAACTCATAATTTTGTGACATCAGCATCAAGTGCTGCCAGCAACTTGAGAACGGTTTTTGATGACTTACGTGCCAGAATGGGTGATACGTTGAGTAAACGTATAAATATAAATAATATTCCTGAAGATTCTATATTATATCGTATCATGCATACATTGCCGAACATTGCGCGTCCAGCACCGATTGGTCCTAGCCGTATAATATCGCCACGTCCTATAGGCATTGATGATTATAAAGGCATTGGTGCTGCTTCCGCTGCAGCTGCAAGTTCTGCTGCATCTAGAAAATTAGCAAAATACTCGTCTATGTATTAAGCTCGCAACTCACTGTAAAATATCGACGCTATACAGATATTATATTATCTAACAATTAATGCATAATATATATATTACAAGATTTATACAAAGTCCTTAATATACTTACTGTTAGTAAGTTTGATTAAGTACATCGAAATAATAGAATGAAATAAGCAACATGTAATTTCAATGTTTGTTAATTAAACAATAGTTGTAATATTTGTTTCTTGAAATAAAAAAATAAAATATTGTTTTTTACGATATATATTATTAATTTGATATAATTATATGTATATCTCATTAATTTTATACAAGTATAACTTTTAACTGTGATACGTCTGTCTTTTAATTTCAATTTTTATTTGTTATTTTTAAATGACTATAAAAATAAATAAATTTCTTTATAAAACAACTAAACATTTATTTATCGTCAACCAAATATATTTGCGTTTAATAGGATATGTAATTTGAACGACAAAAAATAAATGAGTATTTTTTGAATATATTATACTATGTCAATAGATATTGACATTTATTTGGAATTATAAAAGGAGACTCCTGTTTGCCTACAAAACACTTACCTACAGTTTCGTTTGCATAACTATATTGCTCACACAACTATAATGCACACAACACATTGTATACATGATTGTATTGTACAGCGTATTGAACACGACCATATGCACACGTGTCACGTTGCACATTAATAGTGCTTTCCAGCAAGTGACACAATGTGACATGTCACAGTGATCATCTTTGTTTAACATTAACAAACAAAAAATAAATGTAATGATTTACTGTGTTACACTGTGCATCTGTGTATTCCAAATCTCTTACACACGTATGACTTTTTTATGCATATATCGTGTCGTGTATACGATCTTGTTGCACCTATGCACATTGCTGTCATATGTGCAGTATTGCATATATATTATGTTCATAGAATTCTGATAATAACCAAGCATAGTCTGCTTTTACCTATAGATAGAAATTGTTGCATTATAACATGATGAAAAAGAATGTTACAAAAATTGAACAGAAGATTAGAACTGTCAAAAAATTAGATATCATTGCGTTTATATATTTATGTCAGCATTAAAGATATAAATACAGAACCGCTTATGTAAAAATAATTATTTTATTAATACGCAATCATAAATGGCATGCTTATAAGTAGAGAGTATAACTTTTTTATTTTACATATCCAATATGTATCATATCCAAAATGTGTTCCTCATATGTGACCATATGCGTAATGTAACATGTGTACGCGCGCGCAATACACGGTTCAGTGCACAAAATGGCATATAGTCATATGTGCAATGCATTGTGAGCAATACGAATCATGCACAAATAGAGCTGTAGGCATTTATTTTGTAGGCAAATTGCGCCTTCCTAATTATAAAATAACTTTATTCATTTCTTTATTTATGATTTAATATAAGCTCATTTAACGATAAAATTTTTATGAACTCTCTTTTCTATATACAATGGTAAATTATTGTTTAAAGATAAAGGATGTGTGATTTTTTTACATACCTTTTTATTTATCTCACATATGTATCGCATATGATGAAATTTAAATATATTCTTTTTAATGTTTAAATTAATGCTTCTTAATATTAAAACTAATCTGCACATTCTGCTTTAGTACATGTCAGAAATAAAATTCCAGATTATAATAAAGAAAAATCGCAAATGTATATACTGGAGTGCTGTTTCTACTTACAGCGGTTGGAAAGAGTTCAAACTTGAACAATCCTAAATTCGCACCGCGTGTGAAAGCTCAAAGTAATTCAACTAGCCTAAGAGTATATTTACTTAATAAAAGCAGAGTACATCGAAAATTAAGTTTCTAATAAAATTTACATTACTTGTATGCTAGGCTCGTATTATATTGATTTGCATATAATTTACTAATTACACTATTTATGTGGAGTAATGCAATTAATTTTAAATTAAAATAATCGGACTTTGCATACCCTATCTATTTAAGCTTTGTAATGTTTTTTAATTTTTTATTGATTGTAAGTCCAAAATTAAAAATTAATGGTCAGATTCAAAAAAGGAAATATTTCTAAACGTTAAAAAATATGACATTTTCAAATATTTATATAAATATAGTGATTTTAAAAAGATTAAGATTTTCAGAAAATAGCATTTACATATGTATACCTAATATGACTTAAGAGTACATGTTTTTCACTTTAAAAAATAAAATATATTAGAAAAATGAAAAATAAAATGATTCACTGTCACTTTTGTACGAGATTATAAGTTTATTGATATATTTATTGATATATAAGAATATACAAAGAACCGTTTTATAAACAATCATTTTATCTGCTTACAATGTTTAATAAGTGAAGTGGAATTCATGGTCTAAAATAATAACATTAGGAAAAAAACGTTACAATTAACATGTGTACATTTATGTATGTATGTCTATGATTGGTAACATTAATGTCACCTCCCTGGCGAAAATAATAATTGGAATGTAAGTCAAATGTAAGAGAAGAGTGACAAAAGCATAAACGAAACTTCTAAAAAACGAAAATTGGAACAACAAAATGTAAAAGAGGCATTTCTCTTATGTTCCGTTGTCTCAATTTTTGCTTCCAAGAAGCTTCTATTACTTTCTCCTAATTCGACTTACGCTTTGATTTTTATTTACAAAAAGTTTTCTCTTTTCAATTATAAACAAAATATTGTGACAAAAATATAAATTAAATACATTGTTGTAAAATACAAATATACAGTTACAATAATATAAACTATGGAAATTAATAACAATTTCTTGATATAAAAGTTATAAAAAGCAATTATTTACCTACAAAATATTATATTATGATTACAATGTTTTG
>Ga0157364_1007968_pt1 | contig 10966 bp, 5 predicted proteins | sample AttsexASBM2_FD_111476 | JGI IMG/M metagenome (GOLD analysis project Ga0157364, IMG submission 111476) | Fungus gardens microbial communities from leaf cutter ant in Ribeirão Preto, State of São Paulo, Brazil - Atta sexdens ASBM2 | ecosystem: Host-associated > Fungi > Mycelium > Unclassified ... | reverse complement strand
TACATACATACATACATACATACATACATACATACATACATACATACATACATACATACATACATACATACATACATACATACATACATACATACATACACACACGCGCGCGCGCGCGCGCACACACACGCACACACACACACACACACACACACACACACACACACATACACACATCTATTCCTATATATTTCATGCAATTATAAAAAATGAATATAATTTGTTTCTTTTTATTTTGTTACTAATAATTGCTTTATATTATTTTTTCAGAAACGTTTTTATGAATCTGAAATGTTATTATAGTTTCACAAACTAAACAATATTCTACTTTGAGAAATTCGTCTACTTATATACCTGTTCCGTAAGAATAGCAATTTTATCTTTAAATAAATAAAGAATAGATGCAAAATGAATCTGAAATAGAAGAAACTTGACTAATTTATAGAAGTTGATCAACCAGCCACTATTGGCAATAAAAAAGCCAGTAAGTGGCGAAGAAATAAGTTGACGTCGCTCTGTCCTTTAAAAATTATGAATTCATCAAACTTCCGTTTTTGTCAAAATAAAGAGAGTTAGGATCCCCTGGTCCTATCTATAGAGGTACCTACGGAGATGAACTAAGAGCTTTAATTCCACTGAATCGCGTCGCAGTACTACACTACTTCTCACTAGAGAGAATCTTATATCTATTTACTCCGCAATGCGATATATCGCATTTACAACGTGGACATCCTCGTCAGAAGATGGTTATTTCGTCATGCCATCGTAACAACGTCATAACCCAACTCTTTAATAACGTTAAAAAAGAAAAGAAAAATAGAAAATAGAATAAAGCGGTTCAAGCCATATTCGATTGGCTAGGGTCAGTGTTTTGCGTGTTGGTAGCGGTAGTGTTAGTGGTGGTGTTGGGATTGTTGGCGCTATTATCACTAGAATTACCGCTAGCACTGGCAGCGGCGCCCGTGGCGTCCGACTGGCCGCCACCTCCGCCTCCGCCGCCCCCGCCAGGATTCCCCTCTGTACCGGTGGTGGCGGCGGCCGATTGCATGTATTTGGGTATCAGCATGCTGTTGAGGATCGGCTGGATTCGCAGTTCATGCTCGGTGAAATTGAAAAGTGGCGGTAATTCACGACCGCTTGGTAACCGCGTGCCTTGTTCGCGTAATTCATTGAAGAATGAATGCGCACACGCTTGCAACGGTGTCATGCGTAACGACGGTGTATATTCCAAGAGCCGTGCCACTAGGTCCATCGCTTCCGGTGGTGTGCGCGCCCTGAATACCTGCAATTCATCAACCATGCATATCATCAAACTCATGACAAAAAGCTATATTCTCAGCTTTTTCTCTTTCTTTGCTAAATGTACTGATAAATATTCCCTGGATAATATGAAAAATTACTATATTTTGATTGTACATATTCGTTAAATTTTTAGAGATAGAAATGTCAGTCTTCATTTAACTGATTTAAAGTAAAAATCTTTCGTTTGTAGCACACTTATTTATAATAATGGTGCTTAATAAATGTAAAAGATTTTGCAAGTTTAATTAATTCTTATATGATTAATTTAATTGATAAAATTAACACATATATTGAATTTCTGTGAAAAATAGAGATATTACATATCAATAATACTTCTAATATTTCTTCGATGTCTTAAAGTACAAAAGATATAAAATAGTGCGTAAAAAGTAGATGTCTTAATAAGTAAAATAATAAGAAAGTTTATCAGCAGTGATCAATTGGGCGGTATACCATAGACTTACATAAATAGATAGAACTATGCACTCTTATGCAACGACAATGTTGAAAGACAAGATATACAAAATTAGATATTTCTTCCATAATGCATATTATACTGCATGTTATACATTTTGTATTTCTAAGATAAGAATATGTAAATATGTAAGAATGAGACTAACTTCTGTTATGCTACAATAAAATTTATTTGCTTCTTCAATGCTGATCAATCAGCTGTACTAGAAGAGCAATAAAAATACGATCAAATTTTTTATTTTCATTTTATTTTCAAATAATTTTATTTTCAAAACATTTTAATTCTATAACGCGCACGTACGTTATAGAATTGTTGAAGATTGCACAAATTAATAGCAAGAAGTTAGTAACATGTAAATTGTCAGTTTTAATTTTCAGTTTTAAATCTCAATAGATATCGTAAGTTTTTGTAGATATCGTAATTTTTTTACACTATAAAATCTACAAAATCCCCTTTAAGAAAATTAGACATTGATTCTAAGCATCTACTCTCTGCATGATACACATGAAAAGTGATATGTTATTGAAAGATTCATAATGAGATGATTTTAGTTATGTCACTTTGTATATATAAAAAATTTCAGTTCTTACATTTCATTTTATGGCGTCCAACCCTAGGACTATATCTGGGTTTATTTGACCCGGTGAAAATTTCTATTTGCTAATATTCTTAGAAATTTTTCCTTTAAATATTTACATTTAATAATTTAGTTAACTTGAAATTTAATTTTATAATCTTATTTCATGATATCTGGTATTTTAATGTAAACCAATTTATTGAAAAATATATTTGTATCGGAATTGCGTCAAAAAATAAGATTAAAACATTAATAGCGTTTTTTTTTCATTAGAATTAATGCACACATAGTGCACTTAAAGCTGTTGTACTATTCTAATCTAAATATAAAAGTAAGAGATATTTAAATTGATAAAATATCAATATATATTTTATCAAATAGCACAATAAAATATATTGAATATTTCACGATTTAATTCGTTTCTATATTTTTATTGAATGTACATCTTTATGTCGATTTGTGCACAACGGCTTTAAAGTACATTGAATGCGCATTAGTTTTGCCAAAAAACGCTATAAGATAAATCCGATAATACATGTACAAAAATGTCATGTGTAGTCCTAGGGTTAAGAAACTTGGATGATACCTGCTGAGAACTGAAAATAAGATAATGATACTGTGTATCGACAATGAATAAACATTGATATTGATCATTAATATTAACATTGAAAATTTATCGATCTAAAATTTTCCATTGATGAGTATAAAACATATTTTATACTCATCCGTAATTTGCACAATTTTTAGAGCGATATATCCTAATAAGAGGACAAATATCCAATAAAAACAGAGAAAAATGTATATAGTCTGGAAATCTAAATCATGTAGATAGTAGCAACTTCTTATGTATTTTATCTTTTATATACATATATGTTTGTGCGTGTGTATATATGTGTGTGTATACATACATATAACAATACAATAATGAATTAAATACGAATATGTACATTTAAAATGAACACAGACTTCAAGCTCTAAGTCTCTGCGCAACAGACACGAAAGACCACAATATGTTACTCATTCTTTTCAAGTTTGACAAATGCAAGTCTCAAATATCACCAGAATATCAGAGTAAGTGATACTCTCAATTATTTTAGATCGCCATAACAAATGTAAAATGTAAGAAGTCGAATATAAAAAATTATTAGTGTCGTTAACAGATGAGACTAGGCAATGAGGAGTTACATGAAGAAGATAACTGATTGTAAAGGAAATCTTGAAGACTATTCTTTTCTTTATTTTTCCTTTTCTTTTAAGTATGACTAAATAAGACTGGGAATAACTCTGCACGCTCGTTCGGATATTGAAGTTTAGATGTTATTTTGAATGTTAGTACAACGGGCCAAGATAGAGAAAGTTTGTGCCAGCCATATTGAACAACACTTGTTGCAAGTCGAATCACTTACTCTAATCTTCTGGTGCTCCGTGGAACACATAGATGTTTCACTCATTCGTTGAAGCATATACTGCAAATCATGAGACATGTATTGATGAATGGTAACTGATCGAGGCGCTATCGTTATTGCCATCGATCCTATTTTAAATACGAAAAAATAATCTCTTCCTATGAAAATGCATGTAAAACCTCATAAAACGTTATATCAAATTCGATTCTACCTTCCCCTTTAATTTCAAAAGTTACTGGAAAGTTTATTTTTTATTTTGTTATTATCCTGTCTGAAAAATCTATTTTTTTACATTTCTGTTTTAAAATATTTTATATGTTTCAAAGATAAAGAGATATTCTATATTATTTGTTTTATTAAAATTATGAATTTAAAACTAAAGTGGGCTTTTCAATTACTTATAACGAATCACAAGTTAATAGACATATGTGTGAAACAAAACGAAACAATCACATGATGAAGAAATATCCCGCTAGATATACAGATATTAATAACAATTGTGTGTAAAGTTATATTAGTTATAAAATAATAGACTCTACCTTTTGCCAGGGATGTGATTTAATTTGTGGAAATTTGAATTCGGTGTAGTTGGGGTTCATCTCACGTATCTGATCGCGCGTAGGCGTACCGAGGACTTTGATAATCTCTACCAGTTGATCGACACCGCTATCACCGGGAAATATTGGTTGACCTAACAGTAGTTCTGCTAGCACACAACCTGCACTCCAAACATCTGTCAAGGAAATGAGAAAAATGTACATTAAAAGAAACGTTACATATTTTACAACAAAATAAAATATAAAAGAAGCATAAAAACGAATTAATGTATTTTTATTAAATCTTGCTATGAATATTTTAACGATTTTTCTTTAATATCAAAATAATTAGATATCTGTTAGATAATGTTTATGAACACATATTCAAATTCCAAATTAGAGGTCAAAAAGAAATAAATACGGTCACAGTGATAAACTTCTTTCAAATTTATATCTATTCCCAACAATGTAGATTAATTAAGAGCTTTCTAGTTCTTAGAAAAAGATAAGAAGTAAGTTGAATCAAAATTAAAAATAATTTACATTGTGGAAACAGGATAAATATGCTATATTACACAAAGATCGTTATTAAGATTTTTAATATACCAATTTTTGTAGTATAATCAATAGCACCAAAGATGAGTTCAGGTGCGCGATAGTAGCGACTGCAAATATAGGACACATTTGGTTCGCCCTTCACAAGGTGTTTAGCTGAACCAAAATCGCATAACTTCAAGACACCAGTATCCGGATCTAGCAGCAAATTCTGTGGTTTGATATCCCTGTGACAAATACCCAGCGAGTGGATGTACGCCAACGAACGGAACAGTTGATACATATACAACTGCAAAGAACAAAAAAAAGATTATTATCTATAGCTATATATCTGAAAATTTATTATCTATAACTGATTAAATTTACAAAACACATGTTTATATCTTTATAAAAATCTTTATAAAATTTTTTTCAAATTCTCTCTACAGTTATTTCTAAGTTTTTGAAACCACTAATTACAAATCTGAGATCAGAATAATAATAAAGTTAAAATGACGGATTTTTGACACCTACAAATCTTGTAAATTAAAATCTCAAATTTATAATTCGTGATTTCAAAAATTCTTAGATATTGAATATTGTATGAAAAGAATGTTTCCTTTTTATGTAATCAGAACTACATATTATAACATCTATGAGATCATCTTCTAAAAATTAATTGAAAAATCAGTAGGTTTACAAACATAATTTCTGTTTTTATTATATTACGAATTTAGAAATAATTAAAAATTAAAAACTAATAAAAAATAATTCACCTTGATGAAACTGATTGGTATCGTCTGCTTGCTTTTGCTATAATGTCGAGCGACTTTGTACACAGTTTCGGGTATGTATTCCAGCACTAGATTAAGATAAACCTCGTCCTTCTAAAAAAAAAGAAAGAAGAAATACGAAAATTCCATTGTGTAACCTTCATTCAACAAGCGAGGGTCTGTTTACAAATATTTGTCGTCTCAAAGGCACACTACTCCAAAATCCAAACATTGACGACGTACTCGAATGTAGAGTTTCCCGCAATTCGCGCGTGACTAGAATTTTAATAATAAATTCTCTCTAATTAATCAATAGCAAAAAATAATAATTTTGAACTATTTCCACAATCTTTGATCATCTATTCTTTTATAATTTTATCTTCTAGTTTTCAACATTGCACGTTTATTTTTGTAAATAGATCTGTCAATCAAGAATTAAAAATTATTAGATATAATTATGTTATTTATATAATATGTAGAAGTATAAAGAATTATTTTATTTATTTATTCACTCTCATATATGAAAACTTTCTTTTTTTCATGTTATTAGGGTCCTAGAATTTACAATAAAATACACTAAAGTTCCAGGATCTATGATTAAAATTGTAAAATAATTGTAGCAAATTGTGGGATACCCCGTGGGATCATTTAAGTTATACATTTCATCTTTATTATTTCTCTTGGACACACACATCGATGCCCTGGTGTTATTAACATTTATCACACACGCCTTCAGAAATATTACGTACTAACAAGACTAGCGAAGCAGCGTAATCTAATCGGATCCAGATCGACATTAAAACAATGACGTTTCGAAGGAATGATACGATTGTGAAGATGTTCCTATGTGGAAGCGATAATTCGCCTAGAGATTTTTTCTCGCCAAAAGGAAGATTCTCGTACAAACTACTACTGGGTGCACTTCAACTTACGTCAACGTGAAAAACCGGATTAGTCGCGGTTAAGATGTTCTATAAAATAACATAACAATGTGGCATGCATTAAATGAACATCTTTCGTTTTATTTATAGAAACGTGTCATTTACATAACAACCCGAATGATAAAATTGATAAATGCGTGCTAATCAAATCATGTACCGCCATTTAAATTACGTACTACGTATAATTTTTTCGCAAATTTTAATAGATTGATATAATTATTGAAATATCTCTTAAATAATAGATAGTGAACTCATCTTCACTTAAAAGTTAAGGAAGATGGAGATGAGATAGTTACCTTATCACCACTAGAATAAAAGAAATATTTGAGTTTCACAATATTGCAATGTTCGAGGCGTCGCATAATTTGTAATTCCCTGTTCTGGAAAAAAAAAAGTTTTATTATGACATTAGTATACTCATCGTTCATTAAATAAATGAAATAAACAAGAAAATAAGACAAATTAAAATAAAAAGTAAAACAAAAATAAAAAAAATATCTAGTAAAATCATAAATATATAATAAAAAAGTAGAATAGAATGTAATCACATCAAATTAAATAAAACACAATGGAAACAAGAACATAGTTAGTGTAATATAATAATAAGTTGCTTCAGTACATTATTTAACAATTATTAACTTACGGTAGCTGTTACTGTGTTCTATATACATTTTTATTTATTTCATTATTTATATCGACACAATGTATAAATGCTCACCTTAAATCGTTTATCCTGGAGAACCTTTTTGATAGCAACCATCTCTCCCGAATCGCAGAGTTTCGCTTGGTATACTACACCAAAGCTGCCGTTGCCTATGACCTTGGTATCGGTGTACGCGACTTCCTGAGGACGATCCGGACCAGCACCAGGAGTCGCTACTACAGTCGTTACCTTGCTGCCATCCTTGCCTGCAGGGTACATTGCACCACCCATAGAAACAAATTTGAAAAAACCACAATGCAGGAAAAGAAATAGAAACAAAAGTAGGAAACCGAACTTCCTCTAAAAGCAGAAAACACCCAGAGCCCTCTAGAATCGAGGAAAGTTTGCTCCTATTTTACATAAATCTAAATAAGCAAAATTGTCTTCACATCAACAATAATTGTCTTAAAACATTTATAATAAAATGCAACATTTGGTTTACAAAATGTAATTTATTAATAAAGAAATTAAAGAAATTAAATTACGTATACACTATATCAAAATCATTTTTATATTATTATTTTGTAAAATGTTTCTCTCTCTTTTTCAAATTTCTCTCTGAGAGCTTTATATTTCGCAGAAATGTAAAACATATAAAGCATATAAAGTGATTACATATTATAAAGCACACATACATACACACACATATCGTTACAAGTCACAAATCTAGAAAGCATTCTATATAAATTACAACACCTCAGATCCACAATCGTCGCTATTTTAACATGTAATTCTTGGACTGGGCCAGAAATAACTTAATCCTTGATTTGTTTTTGCTACACTACTAATAGTTTCGAGCCTTGCAACTCGTAAATGATGTATGCGTAGTGTATGCAGATTATTCAAAGAAATTGTCAAAATTTACAACTATTCGCCAATTTTATGTCCTCCAACATTAATGTCTCGAATAGATTCTTTAATGAGAAACTCAGGCAAAGTAGTCTGTTGACAATTCCTTTTATCGTTCAAAAAAAAAATAATAAATGTGTATAGATTACATAAAATTGAACGAATATATACAAGTACATTGAAAAATGTTTTCCATCATCAGAAAGGCAATTACTAGAATACGTGTAAAATAGCCTTGATAGAATCTGAACAAATGTAAATGATTGCAAACAACTGGTTCTGTTTCCGTTGCAATGTAAACTCTCTCAAAAGGCTCGCGCAAATACATATTTTCACAGCAAAATTTTTATTATCAACAATTATCCCAGCTATTAAAGGTATCCATATTTTTTAATTACGTCATACTTTTCATAATATCTTTCATCTGTTGTTAAAAAACGGGTGCTGGGAATACGGTTATTTTAATAACATATTACAAATATCATAAGAAAATGTTGACTCATAGACGAGATATCTAAAATTAGCTCACTACACTAGATGTGGCAAAGTGATCATGATGTAATTAATGAATATCATATTAAAAATATTTATAGAACTATCATACTTTAATATAAATATTTAAAGATATATTGTCTACTTAATCAATATAATAAAAAAAGTATAAAACATGATGGAAGGGCATACATTTTACTCTTTATAAGGTAAAAAAATGGACAACAGATTTAAGTAACGAAACATAAGAAATTTTTTATAATAGAAAATCAAATTATTGAAGATTAATATCATGATAATAATTACATGTTTTAATATAAAAAATGTGACAATAGATTTACTTAAAACTTAAATCTAATGATTGTATGTACATGATGTAATTTCATCATTACTTTAACAATAGAAAGAGGTTAAATAAACTTAATTTCTATAAAAATTATATTTGGTATTGACAGAAAGTTAGAATATCTTTAATTGAGAATTATTAATTGAAAATAAAGAATCACCTTCTTTTGAGTTCGAAGGTGAGTATGAGGCTTCTGATTTATGAATACATCGAACAATCACTTTCCACGTGGATGTCTTATCTTCTGACATATTAGATCTATTTTTTATTGCTGCACTCTGTGAACTGGTGCACACGGTGAAGTAAGTTGAAGTGAGACAAATATTTATTTCATTTCAACTTATTGCACTATGTGCATCACTTCAGAGAGCAGCAATAAAAAACAGATCTATTCATAACATTTTTTACTATCAACTAGAGATTGAAGATCGCGAATATATCATATATTCGTTTTGTCTATTTCATGAGATTAATATCAATTAGATTTTGATGTCAATGCAAAATTTTTTGTAGATAATTAATAAGTTCTTTATCGATGAACTTTTTGAACTCGTGCAAACTAGCGCAATAAGTTGAAAAGAAATATAATTTGTTTCACATATTTCAATTTAGATATTACATCGTGTGCATCAGTTGAGAAGTTTTTCGATAAAAAACAGACTTTATAATAGAATTCATTTATAATTGTGTATGTTTAATTGTAAATATAATAAGTGGAATTATAAATATAATAAATGGAATTTATATATCGTTCATTAATTACGGCGAGATGCCGAATGACAAACGATTTAATAGTAACTCATTTTGAAATGTAGGTTACATCGTACGCGAGAGGCACACGATTACCATCGACAGATACGAAAATCTTGTACCTGTCGCCGGTTTATCATCACGAGAATTGAACAGTGTGAAGTAAGTTTGAAAGAAATCTTGTTTCTACGAAGCACCGCTACATTGGCAAGATACTGAGTGTGTCTCATCGGCTAAATTAAATCATGATGTGTAGAAGATATTCTAGAAGAATATGTTTAGAAAAACTAAATAGATATAAATAATAATGTAAAGCTCAAATAATATAGAAAATAACATATATAATATATAATATATAATATATATAATATATATAATATAATATATATAATAATTTCAGATAAATCATATAAATATTTATATTTTATTTTATTTATTAATTTTTCATTGTTTTTAAATGAATTTTATCTCACGTTACTTTATCTTTTCACTTTATAATATATTTTTGTACTTTTTACCAAGATATACACCTTTTTATACTTTCCAAGTATAAACCGAGATATAGTAATAAAAAGTTATTTTAATTAATATTTTGAACGTGTTTCTACTAAAAATTTCGAAAAAATCAGGTAGAACCTCAGAATAATTACCAAGGTTCTTGAAAGGGACTAAAAAAAACTCGAGTAAACATCGCGCTTATCCATCGTGTGAAGAAAATGGGTCAAGCGACAGTCGAGGCTAGAAAATCCAGCCGACTAGTCAGTCATGTAGCTAGCTAAATCCAGCTTGCGACAAAAAGCGCAACGAAGCGGTGCTGCAGCTGCATCGCGTACGCTGCGGATCCTTTTATCGCGTTACGCGCGCATCGGAGGAGACTTCGACCTTTCCCGTAGTATGTAGCCCCTACCTGTGAAGCAAGAAAGCTTCAGAAAATATCTATATATCGGTCCTCATGGCATTTCGCACGGCTTAAGGGGGCGTCCCTTGTTATATGAAGATTTCTTTGTCGTCAGAGGCAATCGTGCTCGGTTTAACGAAATAGGCTGCGCAGATAATAAAAAAGGGATTAATCGAAGGATTAATCAAGCCAGAGAAAAACGGCAGAATAGAGTTCGAAGCAATCTTTTATGATTAGACCTACTGAATGTGATTTGTATGACATATTCTGAGACTTTACAATATTCTATTATTAGTATAACTAATATGATTAATTATCAGATATTATACACAATCATAATTGTAATATTATAAAATGATTTTAATTTTTGTATAATTTTTTTAC
>Ga0157364_1007967_pt1 | contig 10968 bp, 7 predicted proteins | sample AttsexASBM2_FD_111476 | JGI IMG/M metagenome (GOLD analysis project Ga0157364, IMG submission 111476) | Fungus gardens microbial communities from leaf cutter ant in Ribeirão Preto, State of São Paulo, Brazil - Atta sexdens ASBM2 | ecosystem: Host-associated > Fungi > Mycelium > Unclassified ... | reverse complement strand
TTTTACTAAGTTTAAGATAGAAAAAAAGAAAAAGTTAAAATAGAAAATAAGAGAAGAGAAACAAAAAAGAATTGAGTCTACTATCTTTGATTCTAACAAGCAGGGGGTCAAGTGAAATAAGAAAGTTTGTGTAAGAGTTTAGCAGAGTAGCAAAAAAAGTGAATATGAAGAAAGACCATTAATTGAGAAGTTTAAGAAAAGTATGAATAGTGTTATCAGATAAAAACTAATGGAGGTGGAATATCCACCAAGAAATATTGAGCAGTAGTATAAAAGAGCAGTAAATTTAGATATATACTAAAGAAAGATTGAGAGAAAGAAGAAAGATGGGAAATTTAACACTAAGGACAAACATATTAGCAAATACTGAAGGGGCACAAAGATAACGACTACTTTAGCCTCAAGTTTAGCTTAGAAGACAGAATTTTTAGTAGGCATCAATAGGACCAGCTTCAATAGAGAAAGTTGAAAGAATAGATATGATCATTCTAAATCCATGATAATAATAGATAGCATTTACATCTAGATGAAACCTATATACCATAGATGTAGATCAAGAAAGAAATTTCTATAATTATAAAGGGTTTGGTTATTAGAACAATAACTGTAATTTAAAAAAAGAGGAGAGTCTGATAGTTCTTGACTAGGCTTTAGTAACTATAATAGGTTTGTAATGCTTAGTAGAGTAATAGAAAATATATTCTACTATAATCTAAATGTTAAGAAGAATGACAGTGAAGATTAGGCTTGAAAGAATTGACATATAGAAGAGAGTGACAGAATTAGTTATAAGTTTGGAGTTTGTAAGAAAACAAAAATTTAAACTGAAAAAAATTTAGAGATCTATTTATGTGAGGTGTTAAGAATGAAGGAAGTAAACTTAACATTTTTCTATTTTTCTTTTTTCATTTTATTTTCTTTTTAATTTATTTTCTTTTATTCTATTTTAAAACTAGGGTTAGGGTTAGAGTGACAAGATCACACTGTTACACAGCAGGTCATATCAGATAATACAGTTACAAGTCACATAACATATGGAAGAATGTAGAAGGTTCTGGAAGAATGATGTTATACAACGTGTGATATACATGTTGGTCTTAAAGTATACACATGGTTGTTTAAGGTAGGCTAGAAATAGCTCACACAGACCATTAGATATTTGTATATAAGATAGACAATCCTGTACAGAGTTCTCTATTGAGCTCTCTTATGTTAACCCTAATACAAGGTTCATCCTCTTAACCAACTCTAAGATTTTGAGTTTGTAACATAAGGAATGTAGATAAATTGTTCAACAAGAAGGAACCAATTGAACATATAGTAAAAGTAAATATTTATTTTTAAGAACACAGTAAAAGAATAGAGATAGACATAATTGGTGGTTAGAAGTGGAGTATGATTTTAGAAATACTATGGCTAGTTCACTACAATCCTGAGATTAATTAAACAATAAGAAAAGTGAAGATAATAAGATATCTAGAGAAATATAGAAAACAATAGAGACTGAAGCAGGAAAAACTATGGTAGCAAAGTAAAAAGAAGAATAAAAAGAAGAGGACAATAGAAATAAAAATAGTAGTAGAAGAATTGGAAATTTAAAACAAGGAAAAAGCAACAAAGTTGAAAAAAAAAGCAAAGAAATTGGTTTCTTTAAGGTTCTACAAATAGATTCATATTTTTAGAAAAAAAAGTAAGTGAGAGGATGCTGACAAAGAAAGTATAAAATTATACAATAGAGATGAAGGAATTGTTTATACTAAGAAAGAGAAAAGTGTACCCATTGTTGAGAAAAGAAAGAGAAGAAATGTATAAGTTTATTAAAGAACAATTGATAAAAGAGTATATTAGACCCTTGAAGTTGTCTCAAACAGTATTAGTGTTTTTTGTATAATTATCCTTTATCTCTGATTTTAGACAATATAGGTATAATTTACTAAGTTAGATTTATAATGGGATTACAATAATATATGAATAAAGAAGGAAGATGAGTGAAAGATAATGTTTATGACTCCAAAAGAGTCATTTGAACCTATAGTAATATTCTTTAAACTTGCTAATTCTCCAGTAATATTTCAAACAATGATAAACAAGATTCTACTAGACTTAATTAATACTAGGAAAGTAGCAAGCTTTATAGATAATGTTATAATTATATATAAAACTAGAGAAGTATAAGTGAAAGATCAGAAAAGTAAAATTTCTAGGAGTAGTAATAGAATCAGAATGAATCAAGATGAAAAAAGAGAAGATGAAGGGAGTGTTGGATTAGCCAGCTTCAAAAAGAGTCAAGGATATACAGAAGTTTGTAAAACTAGCCAATTATTATAACTGGTTCATTAAAAATTTCATATTTATAACTAGACTATTACATGATCTAGTGAAAAAGGATCAGAAGTGGAATTGGACACAAAAGCAAGAGAAGGCATTTTAAGGAGTTAAAAATGGTATTTACAAAAGAATTAGTGTTAGTAGCACTAGACTTAGATAAAAAAAATGAAAATGGAAGTTAATATGTTAGATTATACAATAGAAGAAGTGTTATCAATGGAGTGTGAAAATGGATGATAAAGGCTGGTAGCTTATTTATCAAAATCTCTTAATAAGATGGAAAGAAATTCTAAAATTTATGACAAAGAAATGCTAGCAGTAATTAAAAGATTAGTGTTAGATATGAAACATACCTAGAAAAGAAAACTATTTATGAGAAGATTATAGAAGAACATGGAAATATTATCCAATACATATAAATATAGATCCTAAATGATCTTAGCTTTAGTAAATATACTATGTCTCTATATATTACAACAGTTATATTTAAAAATAGAATAGTAATAAAAAGCAGATTATTAAGAAAGTCAAACTTTTAAGCATAGGCACTCAAAATAGTGTACTACACTAGTTAATTTTCATGCTAAGAAGCTATAGAGTATCTATATATCTTAAATACTAGTACTAAGACTATTCAAGAATTAAAAAAGATGAATAACTACTCTAGATATACTCAAGTCCTCAGAAATTGAGTCTAGAGTTTTATAAAGATTACAAGAAGCTATATAGTTAGTAATGGAATGATTAGACATAGAAAGAAACTAAATAAATCTTTACTAGAAGAAGATAAGTATATAAAAAGAAAGATATTTTAAGCAAATCAGATATTAGGGAAGTATTATTTGTAATATATCATATGTCATCTAATATTCATATACTTCCTACACTTTTCTAGTATAAATTGTACTTTATTTCCAATTACTTATCAATCTGAAGACTAAACCCTATATTTCTTATTAATTCTATGAATATTAGAGTTAAAGATAATAGACTTATTTTTATTTTTATTTTTATTTATTTTTTTACTTAGGTTTAGAAGTTAGTATGATGTTACATATAACTGTTACAAATAGTTATACAACATAATATAATATTACATATTTGTCAATATATCATATAATACTATTACAAGTCATAGTCATATGATTATATATTACAAAGAATATTATAAAAGATTTTAGAATAATAACAGTATCTCATATATTAATAGCATGTAATATACATAGTCTTTAAAGTAGGCTAAGATTAGTGTAGTATGGACCAGTAGTCTAACATATATAAAATAGACACTTTTATACTCCATTCAGTTTTCTTGTATAAACTCTATACAAGATTCTTTTTTTATCTTAACACTTTGAGACTTGAATTGTAATAATGGAGTTCTAAATAACAACCTCTATAATGTTTGCCAACTTAGAGTATGTGCAATAATAGAATATTATTAGATTACTACTTTCATATTTAAGAACATTAGCTATCATATACTATTTTTCAGTCTGTTAATTAATTGTGTTATACTTCTTTTACAATCTTTCTGAACTCTTGTTATATGAAAATTATAAACATACAATGAATAGACTAAATATAATATTATTTGTTAAAGCCAAGGTTGATTATCTATATAACATCATTTCTGGTCTCTTGTGTTATTTATTAAGTCTACTCTTACTTCTTAGTATTTTATATTATATCTATGAATAAACTCAGCAAGTGTGAATTGTCCTATAACATAATATAGTTGAATAGATTAGATATATTCAGATAGGTATATAATAATTAAAAAACTAGAGATATTTGTTAGAAGGCACAAAATTCAAGTTTAAGGTCTGAATGAACCACAAGAATTTAGAATACTTTATAAAAGTATAGAAGTTAAATTGTAGGCAAACAAGATAGATATTATATTTGTTAAGATTTGATTTCATCTTGAAGTATGTACTAGGAACAAAGATAGGAGAGATAGACAGTTTAAGCAAGAAACCAGATTGAAAGATAAGAATAGAGAATGGTAATGAAAATCAAAAATTAATAAAAAAAGAATAAATTTGTAGTTTAATAGAAGTAGTAGTGAAAGAATCTAAAGTAAATATAGTAGAAAAATTAAAAAAACTAGAAGTAAAGATGAAAAAGTAATTAGAATAGTAGAGGGAGAGAGATAGCATAGTAGAAGAGACTCCCATCCATATATATTATGCTTACCTTAAACTTACTTGAGGTTATGGATTTAATTCCTTAGTAGTCCTTTGTGTTGGATAACTGCATAAAAAGGTTAGGATATTGATACTCCATACATAATTCCTCCTATAGGTACGGACTGCCATCATGTCCCATGTAATAAATTGTTGACTTAAAAAAAAAAAAATTAGGATAGTAGAGGAAATAAAAAAGGTAAGAATAAAAGTATTAAGAGAAAATAAGTGGCAAATAGATGGAGATTTGATTTTGAAATAAAAAAGAATTTATATGCTAAAAGATAAGGAGTTGAGAGCAGAGATAATCTTATTACACTATGATATACCAGTAGTTATTCTGAATAAAATAAATATAAGAGAAGTAATAAAGTATTTGGTATATTGAAAGATGTTTATAACATGTTGTGGCAACCACTAGACACAAAGTCCAATAGCTACACAAGTGAGTAAAGCTTTCAGTAGACAATTAAGTGGGAAAAATCACAAGAGAACTCAACAAGGAGTCTCTACTAAATTAGAGTCTTATATATACAAAACATGCTTGGTCTGTACTACCAATAATTAAGCCTACCTTATTGTCCATACTACAATCTCATGTCTGCCTTATTTTCTACTCAAGGCCACCATGTTGTATATATATGCTCTGACATTATCTTCCAGATTCTTCTACCATGTTCTAGGCTTATGATGTTACATCATGTGATCTATCATGTGACTGCAGTGTCATGTGCTTTTTTATCATCCAAAATAAAAATAAAAAAAATAAAAATAAAATCAATACAAAATCAGAAAAATAAAAGAAAAGAAAAATAAAAATTATTAGTGTTCAAATGTCCTATAACATAACAGAAAATGATATATAGAAAAAAGAGGTTATTACAAATAAAATACTCACTAATTGTGATATTTGAACTGAATAGTGTTCTAGAGATTTAGTATAAAAATGTGATGATAATAAATAATGGAAAGTATGAACAAGAATAATTGATATTGTTAAGTCTAAGGTCTAATCCTTAAATACAGAAATATATATACAAAAAAGTGATAGTCCATACGCAAGCTGTTACCATTACATGATCAAAACTTATATCTGATAGAAGTTATTATCTGTCATAGCAGTTGTTAGGCTAATTTTAAAAGGTAACTAATCCAATACTTATTGCTTTAAAACACATCATATATTATTAAAAATGGATTGATGAGCACTTTCCAACATAAGTTTAATTGTGTGAATCTGTTTAGCCATTCATAAGGTATTAGCAAACAAAGCTTTTACAGTTACTAATAGTCTGATATCTCAGTCATTTGTTATTACTTTTGTATATCCCATATATATACAGATAGCTCTCATTTGAGGCTTTTCAGTATAGCTTAGTTTGTGAAAATCAGTCTACTGGTTGTGAAAATACAAGCTAAATGAAGTTTGTAATAAAAGTAAACTTGGAAAATATAAAAAAAGTAATGGCTGAGTTTGAAAAAAGGCTAAATACAGAGGTTAGAAAACAAGAAAAATTAGATATGATAGAAGAATAAGATTTTATAGCTATAGAAGATTTAAAGAAATATATATAACCTATATAAAGATTTTTAGTAAAAAGTATTAAGCTTAATTTGTTTTATTAGTAATAATAAAAGAAAAGAGTTATTGGGAAAGTATATAATAAAAATGTTATATAAATGAAATAATAAAAAGTTTGAAAAAGAATATTTAAAAAAGTTAGAAAGAAACTAATAAAAATAAAAGTTAATTTTTTCAAAGAAAAAATTTAAAAAAAAAAAGTAATATCAGAATTAAAAACAATAGAATTAGTTTATTTGATTTTTATTTATCATTTTTATTTTTCTATTTTAAACTTAGAATTAAAGTTTAATGTAATATTATATATAATTATTACAAATTATTATATATTATAATAAGATATTTTATATTTGTTATATATGTTAATGTTACTATTACATAATCATGAAATTATTACATATATATTACATAATTACAAAACTATTTATAAATAGTTGATAATTACTAAACTAGTTATATTATAGTTTAAAGTTTATAATTAAGGACTATAGCTAGTGTTAGTATTGTATTTTATTATATTTAATATTATATTAGTAAAATAGTTAATATATAATCTAAATAACTAGCAATAGTTATTTAATTATTATATTATAAAACACATACAAGAATATAAAAAGTTTTAAAATAATAATATTATATAATATATTTACTACATATTAATTTTGTAAATAATATATAATTTTTAGAATAAGTTAGTATTAGTTTTATATAAACTATTATTTAATATATATAAAGTAAGAACTTTATGTTAAATTTAAAAATAATAAATATATTTTTATTTTATTTTTTATTTTAATTCTTTTTCTATTTTAAATTTAATAAATAAAAAATGAAAAGTATTATATTATATTATATAATATAACAATAACATGTTAGTCTTATAAAAAGCATATAAATTTTAGAATAAGTTAGTTATAGTATATATACAAACTAAAATCTGTAGTATATAAAAGTTTATATTAGAAACTTTATCAAGTTTTCTTATATTACTTAATATAAAAGTATATCTTTTATTTTAACTTGAAATCTAAGTTATAACAGTAACATTAGAACTTAATAGCTTTTTTTAAAACTATTTAATATTAAGTTTTTTTCTTACTTACTTTTTTACTATTTTTATTATAATTTTAAATTCTTAGAGTAGGATAAAAGAACAAAACTCTTATATTAAAGTAAAATATAAGAAAACTCAATAAAAAACTTTGTATAAGATTGTTTACCTTATATACTAATATATTTACCTTAAATAATTATATATATATCTTAAGGTCAATATATGTTTCACATATTATATAACATTATTTTTTTTAGAATATTTTATATTCTTTCATGTATTTTATAATTTGTGACTGTCACTGTTACCATATCATCTAATATAACTAATATGTAAAAATGAAAATAAGAATAAGAAAATAAGAAAAAACCAAGTTTACTTCTTATAATCTTGATAATTTCTAACTGAAACACAATTTTATTCTTTAGTCAAGAAAAAATAGCCAAATTCTAAGCTTAAATAATACTCATTTACTAAGATAATAAAAACTAAGTTCAAATATATTATGATTTTAAGACTTTGAATAAAATCAAAAAACAACTCTTATATTACTCAAATATAAGAGAACTTAATAAAGTTTTAGTTATAAAGTGGTTATTCTATATATATTTGATTTATAGTTTATATTATACTAACTTAGTTTATTTTAAAGAACTATATATAATATATGCCATTAATATATAACATAATATTATTACTTTTAGATCTTTTTATATTTTTTGTGTGTTATATGACTATGACTTATAATATTAAGTTACATAATATTATATTACTTTTTTTAATTTTGATAAAATACTATTTAGATATACTTATTATTAAAGTAAATAATGTTAAGTAGTATACTTATACTTTATTTCTATTTATTTTTTTATTTAGAATTTAAAATTAGAATTATAATATGATATTATATATATATCAAAACTAAAAGTAATAAACTCTAAATTATTTTTCTTTTATTTTTGATTTATCTTTCTTTTTATTCTTAGAACTAGGATTAGGGTGACTAAATTATATTATTACACATTAGTCACATTAGATAATATGGTCACAAGTCACATAAAAAAATATAAAAGGTTCTAGAAAGATAATATCATATAATATATATAATATATATTGATCTTAAAACAAATATATGACTGTTTAGAGTAAACTAAAAGTAATTAGCATGAATTATAAAGTTTTAGTATATATAAGATAAACTATCCTATATAAAGTTTTTTATTGAGTTTTCTTATGTCACCTAATATAAGAGTAGTTTTTTATTCTAACTTTTGAACTTAATTTATAATAATATAACAATTATTACAAATTAGTCATATATATTACAATCATATAATTACATATCATATAAAAAGATATAGTAGATTCTAAAATAATAATATTATATTATATATTAATAGTATTATAATTTCAAGCTTAACTTAGATTACAACTTATGTAAAAACTTAAATAAGGAGTAAAAAAATAATTAATCAGTAAAAAAGTTGCAAATTATAAACTTTATTATTATACAATTATATAATACAAAAAAGATTATGAAAAGTTTTAGAATAAATAATATTATATAGTATAATAACAACATATTAATTTTATAAAAAACATATGTACTTTAAAATAAAATAGTTATAATATATATACAAATCATAGTCTATAGTATATAAGGTAAATTACTCAATTTAAAATTATTCTTTTATTTAATTCTTTAGACTTAAGATTATGATATTGAAAGAATAATAAGTAAAGAATAAGAAAAATATAAGAAAATCTTTATTACTATATAAGATATTGACTAATAGTTTATGAGAAAGATATATATATTCAAGTTCTTATAAACTCATTTAGTCTAAATTATTTTACTTTTCTTTATTTTGAACTTAAATGAAAAATATAAAGAGGAAAGAAATAATATAGTAAAAGAGCTTTCTATTTATATATATTATACTTATCTCAAACCTACTTAAAGTTATAAGTTCAATTCCTTAGTAGTTCTTTATATTAGATAACTGTATAAAAAAGTTAGAGTATTAATACTCTATACATAATTTCTCCTGTAGACATAAACTGTTATTGTGCTCTATATAATAAATTGTTGACTTAAAAAATGAAAAAATATTATATTATATTATATATAATAATTACATAAGTCACAAAGTATAATAAAAACATGATATCTGTTATAGGGTAGTTATATATGTTATAGTTACACAATTATATAATATAGAAAAGAATATAGAAGATTTTGAAACAAATAATATTATAGCAATATAACAATAGTATATTAGTTTTATAAAGTATTTATACTTAGAACTTTATTAAGTTCTTTTATTTTTACTTAAAAGCTTAAATTATAATATTAAGATTATAAATAACAGTTTATATAGTAATTCTCCTATATAAATTTTAATTGGAAATTTTCAATAACTTGTATCTATATTATATTTTTGTTTGATATATTTAGTCATAATTTTGTTTTAATACTAAATGTTTTTTTCTTTATCTAATCAAATAGATTTATAATATACTAAAAGAAAGAATAGTATAACCTTTGTTAAAAATTATAATATCTTGAATATCTTTTCCAGATTGTTAACTTTTTATTTTAATAGAATTAGTTCTAGCATTGATAGTTTACTTAGTTCTGGTAATAATGATATTTCATAGAGTTTGTATAATAAAACTTCTTTATTATAAATAATGTCTTTTTATTTTTTTCTTTATCTTAAACTTTGTTCAATACTTAAATTTCATATTCATCAACTATTTTAACTCCTCTTCCTTTACATTGATCTAATTTATTAACTAATAAGATCTAAATATGATATGTTTGTCTTTTTATATTTCTATATATAGTATTACATAGTTCCTCCAATATTATCACATACTTATCCAAATATATCTGATTCATTTAACTCTATTATAGATAATGCTTACCTAAGCTCTGCTCTGCTCAAAATATCTATAAAAGTAAATATCTTTCTTTTAGCTATATATTACTTCTTATATGGATTAACCTAATTTCTTTCCATGTCTAATTATTTTATTACTAATTACATGGCTTCTCATGATTTCTATAGAACTCTATACTGGATTTCCAAGAACTTTAGTATATCTAAAGTAATTACATGTCTCTTTTAATCCTTAAAGTAGCAAAGAGCAATAGTATTGGCTTAATAAACTTCACAAACTATGATATTTAAGGTTTGCTAACTAGAAAAAGCTTGAAACTCTATAGAGTTTTATATGGGCATCAGCAGTAATTGAGTACTGAAAACTGGTTTCCTTATAGTTATAGTGTTAAACTTGTAAACCTTGAATTCAAGTTTTTTTTAATTTTTCTTTTCATTTTAATTTTCTTTTCAATTTATTTTTTATTTTTTATTTTAAAATCTAGAGTTAGAGTTTGAGTGATGTCATGATCATACTGTCATGTTATGATTCAAGACTCAAAGAGTTAAGTCAAGAAGCAACTCTTGTATTGAGTAACACAAGAGAACTCAATAGAGTTCCTGATACAAAGTAGTCTACCTTATATACTATTCCTCATGGTCCGTGCTAGCTACTGTGCACCCTACTCTAAACAACCATAAGTATAACATGAGGCCAGCATATATTATCCATGCTATATGACGTCACTTTGTTCTAGAATCTTCTACTTCCTTCTCCCAAGTTTTGTGATCAGTCTTGTGACTACACCATCAATTTGTGACTGATGTGACAGCATGACTGATAAACCCTAACCTGAGTTGTTCTAAAAATAGAAAATAGAAAATAAAAGAAAAAGAAAAATCAAATAAAAGAGAGAAAATAAAAATGAA
>Ga0157364_1007966_pt1 | contig 10969 bp, 7 predicted proteins | sample AttsexASBM2_FD_111476 | JGI IMG/M metagenome (GOLD analysis project Ga0157364, IMG submission 111476) | Fungus gardens microbial communities from leaf cutter ant in Ribeirão Preto, State of São Paulo, Brazil - Atta sexdens ASBM2 | ecosystem: Host-associated > Fungi > Mycelium > Unclassified ... | reverse complement strand
AGAGGTCTGTTTGCCTTGCTTACACTTTTTACACTTATGTAGCATTTTTGCTCTCTCTTTTTTCAGAGCTAAATATATATCTATCTCATTTTAAGTGTAAAAAGTGTAAAAAAGTGTAAACAAGTCGAACAAACCAATTCTTTGACATAACTCTTCCCTTGCATTCGTTTACACAGCAGTTAGCGCATAAGTATTACTTTATCCTTGTTGTTCACCGAGTGTTAAACGAAGAATGAAATGATACTCTCTGCGCTAACCGCTGCATAAACGAATATACCCTTCGCTTTCAGGGACTCCGCACAATAAAAGGAATAAGGAACAAAGAACACAGAATAAAGCTGGAAACACAATGAAAAGTACAGGCAATAGGAACAGGGAATAAAAAATTTCAATCTATCAGAAAGCGTCCATTCTATTATTCATGGTTTCTGATTGTTTCCAGCTTAAGGATCTCCACAATAAAAGGAAAGAGAGAATAGAGAATAAGAATTTCAACCTATCAGAAACTGTGTATTTCACAATACATGATTTCTGATAGGTTGAAATTCTCTAATCTCTGTTCTCTATTCTTTCTTTTATTGTGCAAAGGCCCCTTAGGCCGGAATCAGACTACGCATTGAAGAATGAGAATAAATATTAAAGATTAAAATTTTAGGACAAAGAAATTTTGGCTCTTTTTGTTCTGATTGATCAAATTTCAATCTTTCAATCTTCAATCTCATTCTTCAATGCATAGTCTAATTCCGGTCTTAGGGTGAAATCACACGGGAATCAACATGCGGGATAAAGGATGCGTGATTCGAACAACCAATCGTGAGAAATATATAGGATAGAAAAAATGCGGAGAGCGCTGATTGATTGCTCGAATCACGCATCCTCTGTCCTGCATGCTGATTCCCATACCGTGATTTCATCCTTAGATATATCGATGATCGAAAGAATCGAAAAATATGCAGAAGAAATCTCAGTCAGAAATGATAATGAAATCGACATCGAATCGATGTCAGTTCCATCATTTTTGACTGGGATGTGCGTGCTTTTCTGGCGAAGGATGTAGTATATGTTGCTTAGCACTGATGGCGCGAGAAATAAGAAATACTACCGAAAAAGTTCGAGAATGTTTTGGAATCAAAGATCAAAAAAAGTCAGAAATAACCTATCTATATCGACTTGATCGGACGTATTATTGTGTCATTATTTTTGAAAAGTGTAACCGGCTTCAAACGCGCAACTGAGTTTATCCTACTCTTTTAGACTTTCGTGTTCTGCATATTATTTTTTGTTACTCATCGTATATCGGCATTTTCGATTCTGACCGTATCGACACTCTGTGTTAGAGTCAGGGCCATTCTCACAAAAAAGAAGAAGGTCAGAAGCAGAAGAGAGAGAAAACACCTCCAACATTTCTTTAAACTTGTGATGATCGCTGTATTGTACAAACACGTTGTGTCTAATAGTATCAATTAGTAGAATTTGCAATTGAATTTGCCTACAAGTGTCTTGAAACGTTCCTTTAATTTGTATCACGTACACGCTAGTTTTATTATTATCAACTTGATCTCGAAATTATGATTTGTTCATCATCTACATACAAACTTTGCAGATCACATAGAGGTGCGATTACGTAGTGTTAGAAATAGCATTCAATAGAATGAAAATGGAAGAGGCAATTGGTATGGATTAACTAATAAGAACTTATTTTTAATCAATTAGGACCCCTATTCTTGAAAAGAAACATAATTTTGTTGATTTTGAAGTACGGAGAATAAACTGAATAATTATTTGAAAAACTATACATACTATAATCTGAGAGAAATCTGAGAGAGGAAAATGAGAGAGGCCCAAACTTATAGATAGTTGAAATCATTAAAATAATTAAAATCTATTAAATTAATAAAGATTTCAATGATTTCAGCGATTTATTTCCATTAGGACTGTAAAAAGGTGGATATTGTTAGGTTTATTTGTGTTACATGCTCCAACATGCTCCTGCCATAGTTCCTACTCACTCTAATGAGTGCATTGGAGTGAGTAGGAGCTACGATAGAGGAGCTGCGATGCAATCTGTTGTATAGTTAACATCCACTTCTTCAGAGGGCGATAGTGCGCAGCAGCATTTTGCGATTAGGTTCCGCACAATAAAAGGAACAGAGAACAGAGAATAATTTCAAGAGAGTGTATTTTACAATACATGATTTCTAATAGATTGAAATTCTTATTCTCTGTTCTTTGTTCCTTTTATTGTGCGGAGATCCTTATAAGGCTGTCATGTCCTCTCTCTCTCTCTCTCTCTCTCTCTCTCTCTCAGGTATGTGCTTTAGTATACGTTACGTACCATAGTATGTCTCTAAGTCCATATTCATAAACGTTTACGATGTAGCATGCTAACGTACTATAATGGAGATTTTCCATTTGACATTCAGAGAGTGACAAAGATAGAACACTTGTGTCGACTTATGTCATCAAATGAAAAGCACTCAATTTACATCATGCATACTATAGAATTTTAGATAAAAATGCGTTCTGAATACAGGCCCTAGTTTTTTGTATACTTTTCAGGAATAGGATCCAGAATCTTTTCCATTTTTGTTTTTATTTCCTATTTCTCTATGATGTGACGTATTCTAATTCGATCTTGGGTATCATGATTTTGCAGATACTCATTTCATTAAATCATCATCGCCTACAGCTTCAGGAGTAAGATAGTGAACAAAAGAACAATCTTTTTCGCCTTATTAATAAGGCTGGAGTCTGAGAGCCTCATTGTTTCAGGTAGTAAACGAGAGACATCATATTGTTTACTCGAGCTTCGTTTTTTTCCGCGTCCTAACGGCTCGAGCCCGCCATTGGATTCACGCGGGAAATGTTGGCAATCTATACAGTGAGTGTAAAAAGAGTAGTGCCAACACATGTGCTGATTGGCTCCGCCATTTATAGATTAACAGTTAGAAGAAGACTACATTATTAAAAAAGAGGTTAGGACGAGAAATTGCGTCATAAATATGTACTGTTGATATGTACTTCCGGTTAATTGGCATGTACTGCTGATATGTACTTCCGGTTAATTGACATCACTCTATACTCACTCTAGTAATCCAATTAACGCTACATAATGTGATCATTTTTTCAAATTGAACAGTGCGATTCTTGCTTCGCGATAAGTGAATGCACGCTTTGAAACAGAATTCAAAATCGAAGTACAATAACATTTTTCTACATAAGACTCAATGTAGCTTTTTTCGGCTTAAAGTGTTCGTGTTTTTAGCGTCGTGATTTGTACTTTCCGACTTATGTTCGACTTGATCAGCCTTAGTTCTAGAATGTCTGTGATCAGACTTGTTAAACACGTCTTTTTATTAAACATAAATCGAAGCCATCTTGAAAATCTCAATTACGGATATAATAATGGAAGTCACCTTCTATTGATTGACAATGTTTTTTACAGTCCATGACACAGGCAATTAATTTGTTGATCTTGCAACTTCCACAATTGTATAGAGCTGAAGACGAAAATATCGACCTTTATAGTATTTGATGATCAATTAATAAAATTCTTTCGATTAGTCAAAAAAGCTTTGAAACATTTATAGCGCAAAGTCGGAAATTTTGAGTGGCTTTCATCGCGTGGTTTCATTTCTGTAGATGATTAAAGCGAACAACCTTCGTATTTTTTGCAAAATGGAAAAAAAACGAGTTTCATGCAGTGATCTATAGGGTCTTTCAATAGGGATGCTCGAAATTTGTTACACCATAGTAGCCATGTTGTTAAAGTGATATCTGTCAAATTTGTTGTAAATTGTTTAGTAGTGTATAGCAAATCACCATGGAAGGTCATAGTGTTGAGCAACGTATGCAAATTGTAAAATTTTATTATCAAAATCAGTGCTCCGTTCGAGAAACGTTACGTGATTTTTATCCTCGCCACAACCGTCCTGCCGAGTCAACTATTCGACATTTGGTGGCCAAATTCGAGTCAACCGGTTCGATAAATAATCAGCCAACACCAATACGTTGCCGAAACGCAAGGACTGCTGAAAACATCGCTGTTGTGCGTGAGAGTGTACGGGAAAAGGCGATCAATTTCTTGTCGTTCACAAGAACTTGGCGAATTTTGCGTCGGGACTTGGGTCTGCACCCCTATAAAATTCAATTCACTGATCCAGGAACTTAAGGTAAACGATCATAGACAACGCCGTGTTTGTTGATTGGGTTCTGGAGCAGTTGGAAGTTAACCCAAATTTCGCCAAACAAATCATCTTTAGCGATGAGACCCATTTTTTGATAAATGGTTATGTGAACAAGCAAAATTGTCGAATTTGGGACGATACCAATCTACGCGAAATACATCAGTTCCAAAATGCATCCCGAGAAAATCACTGTTTGGTGCGAATTTTGGTCTGGCGGAATCATCGGTCCGTACTTCTTCCAAAACGAAGCGGGCGTTGCCATAACGGCGAGCGCTAGATCAATGATACTTATCTCGCGCGGCGGCGACGTGAACACCAAGATCGTGCGATTTAACGCCTTTAGACTTCTTCCTTTGGGGCTATCTTAAATCGCAGGTCTATACGAATAAACCGCAAACAATTGATGCTCTCAAAGTTAACATAACAAACGCCATCCAGCAAATTCAGCCAGATTTATGTGAGAAAGTCATCGAAAATTGGACTGCCCGAATATGTGTCACCAAGCGAAACCGCGGCGGACATTTGAGCAACGTTATATTCCATACTTAATGCCATAAAATATTCTTTCAAATAAAAAAAAATTGAGTGGACATCTCAATCTCACACACAACTTGTTTTATTTACATTTAAAAATCGAGCATCCTTATTGAAAGACCCTTTACATATGAAAGGTTTAACGCCGAAAAAAATCAAAACCGAGTTGGATAATGTTCACAGCACATCTGCACCAGCATTTGCGACTGTATACAATTGGATGAATGAATTTAAACGTGGTCGTACATTTACATGTGATACACCTCGTTCGGGATGTCCAATTGAGGCTGCTACGCCAGAAATCATCGATAAAGTTCACGTATTGTTATTTTGACTGATCGACGGGAGAAAGTGCGCGAGCTTGTTGAGGCCACAGGCATATCACATAGCATAGTGATTTCAATTTTGCACGAACAATTGGGTATGAAAAAATTATCGACAAGATGGGTGCCGCGTTTGCTCACTGTGGATCATAAGCGCGATCGTGTGACAATTTCAAAACAATGTTTCAACGTAATCCAGATTTCTGCGTTGATTCATTACTGTGGACGAAACATGGATCCATTACTTCACACCCGAGATGAAGGAACAGTGTTCAAAACAATGGACTTCACTGGATGAACCAGCTCCGAAAACCGTAAAGTCGGCTGGAAAGGTGATGGCCACAAGTTTTTGGGATGCACGTAGTATAATTCATATCGATTACCTTCCGTCGAAGCAGACGATCAATGGTGATTATTACGCAGCTTTATTGGACCGTTTCAACATTTTGAAGAAAAAACATCCCCATTTAGCCAAAAAGAAAATACTCTTCCATCAAAACAATGCACGGGTTCACACGTACCCGGCACTGATGGCCAAATTCAATAAATTTCGCTACGAATGACTTCCCTATCCAGCATATTCGCCAGATTTAGCCCCCTGCGACTATTTCCTGTTTCCACATCTGAAGAAATGATTCGGAGGAAAGAGATTCACCACCAGAGAGTAGCTCAGCGCCGAAACAGAGACTTATTTTGAAGAGTTGAACAAATCATATTATTCGGACAGCTTGAAAAAGTTGGAGAATCGTTGGATCAAGTGTATCGAGCTGAAAGGAGACTATGTTGAAAAATAAAAATGAATAAAAAAAAATGTATTTTACTATGTTTTTCTAAAAACTTATTGACTTGCCCTCGCATTATTCAAAAGATCGAAAATTGAAAATGGAATTTTATTTGTGAAACTTTTCAGGCAGTTGTACCATGCACAAACTAAAGTTCTTGCAGAATCTGTATTTGCTAAAGAAAGAACAAATTTCTTCATTAGTGACATTGGAAATACTTCTCTTAAGGGAATGGCTTTTATGATTCCAACAATCAATAAAATTTTTTTTGGAAGGAATACACAACTTTATTTTGGTTTATGGAGACTGACAGAAAGTCTCCGTTCTCTTCGAAGAAATTCAAAGATAAATCAAAAGCAGTCCACTTTTGATAAAAAAAATCAATAAGCTTGCAGATTCTATTGCCGAACAAAAGGACACCTTCAAACGGATTGTTACTGGTTAAAGAAAAAGAAGCAACTTAAGACACCGGTTTCTACCTCTTCAGTTATCCTGAACTGAAGAATCGTCAGTGCAACCAACTCTTCTGAATTTCATTGAAATGAATTTTGGTTCTACAAGGGATAAGAAGCTTATTTCCATAAAGTTTTCGAGGGATCGAAAACTTCGATGTTATTCCGGTTGAAGATGGGTAAGTAGTCAAAGAAAGAGTTCTGCATGACGCATCTTCCATGTTTTATTTCTTTCGCGCAAGCGAGCGCGTTAATAACTGCAAGAAAGATTGCTACATCCGAGATCATATGGCACAGAGCATCTGGGGGATTGCAGTTCTAGTAGCGCTGCGATGGTGAAAATTTTAAGACCATTGTATTGGGTTGTCCGGAAAATTCGTGCCGATGTTGAAGGAAAATTGAAACGTAGAAGATTTAAATTTTAATATACATTTATTAAATTAGATAGGTTAGTTATTAGATAGGTCGGCATGAACTTTTTGGACAACCCAATACATAAAAGTTTTAGTCGTAACCTAAGTCTCTAAAAAGTGATAAATTGATTGGCAATGAGACAAGCGCTAAATCAATGTGACTCTTTCCGTTGGTTCATAAGGATAAGGCGTTAATCGTAATCTTTTGACGGGACGAAAACTTGCGAAAACTGGTCACGGCTTTGAGGTTACGACATGTCACTCGTGTTGCTTCTGCGCAGAAGACGCGGTAATAATTGGTTCCAACGCTGTAGTTCAATCAATGTATCCCTTTTTATGGTTTTACAATTTACGATTACGATTTTTACATGCAATGATCTTTACTATGGTTCTAATGTAGCTAGAATCTTATGATCTAATATCGATGAATTTGATGTCTTATTGTTAGTATAGAAAAAGATGTCATATCTTTGTTTTCTGTTCCTGCACTGGTTCAAAAAGTACATTAAAGCGATTTTTATTCTCAAAATGGCATCAACGACGCTGTTTTTATTTCAGTGCAACAGAATTCAGTACACTAGAGATGTATATTTGGCTCCGCTCAATTTAGAGAATCAACCCTTCCTTTGCTTCACTAATTGATATCGACTAGAGAGCGGTGTCAGTTGGTGAGACAAAAGTGGAGGGACTAATTCTCTAAAGCCCAGTTTCACAACTCACGGTTAACTCTTAACCGAGGTTCAAGTTATTCATTATTTCTTTTCAATTCTAGAATTGGAAAGAGAAACAAGTTAAACTTCGATTAAGACTTAAATATTATCTTAAGATAAGACTGACGTGTCCATCAGCCATTGGATTTTTGTAATATGACGCAAATGTAATTGGCTGTTAGCTCCCCACTATTTTTATTGACGAACAAATGTTGTTAATAAATATATAAGAAGCTGTTATAAATTTGCTCAGCAATTGTTTGAAGAAATATTGTTTTCATATGTACACTCAAGGACTTCGATTCCTTTCCTCGGAAGTTTTTACAAACTGAGAAATAATTACCTTTATCTATTAATGCTCATAGTCTGTATGCGATTAAATCTTACGTCTGCTTACAATTAATTTGACGTAAAGACAAAATAATTTGAATTTTTGGAAGTTTTAAAAAAGTAACCGAGGGAAAGAATCGAAGTTCTTGGGTGTACATTATGAAAATAGGTGGACATCTTTCTTCCAAAATATATGTTAATTTTTCTGCAAACTTTACTTTATGGTAGATATTCGTGAATATCTTCCAAAAATTTGGGGATAAATTTGTACAAATTTTAATTAAACAATATAATATAGGGCTAAGAACCAACTCAGAATAATATGTGAGTAACAATATTATGTAAGCAATATTATGTTGTAAGCAATCTAAAAACGTATAGATGTTTCGATTTTTATCAGGTCTTTCTCAAAAAATGTTAAAAAATGAATTTAAAATACGATATATATAGTATAAATTTACTCATTCCTTAAGTGACTTACGATTCTGTTTGAAGAAGATTATATTATTCAAAGACTTCATTAATTCAAAATATCAATAAGAACTTTTAAAAAAAATTTGATGATAATGCAGATCCACTAGGAACATATGTTTTCATCTTTTTTCTAGCTGTCACATAGCAGTTGCGATGATACTTTTTTTGCAGTTCTTCAATTGACATAATACCTGTAGAATAGGCACACAAAGTTTAATCTTATTACGAAGACATTCTTGTGAAATATGACTGGGAAAATTGTTACTAAGCCATAACTTCTACTGATAACAGTATTGGAAAATTTATTTAAAAGAATATGTGTTTATAATGTATCACCAATATTTCTAATTTCTTCCCATAATGCATTTTTTTTCAATTTTGATTATTCCCGCATCAATTCTATGATTAAATAATGATAGCCTTTCCATGATGGCCATTATTAGATGTTCATCAATGTCATTAGACTGAGCTGATGTATTAGAATGGGCTGATGATTGCGGTTGCTGTTATGAATGCTGCAAGTAGGTATACTAGGCGGGTTCTAATTCATGGGGCTAGAGGGGAGCGCGAGGCGCGGGGGATACTCATAGGCGCGGGGGGTACTCGTAGGCACCAGCACTGTCACTATTTATGTAAACATAGGATCGGGGACCCCGGTCGATAGATTACATAAACATGATGACATTATGCGTTCCGTATTTTTTTCGTTACTCGCTACTCCAAAATGTGTTTTTGGACCCCTGTCGCCGCCGCCGTCGCGATCGCCGTCGCTGCCTTCTGCAGATGAAAAGTAATATAAATATAAAAATAAATATAAGTATTCCTTTTTTTTTTAATTTTATTCATATTTTATACAAAAAATTTTATGAAATTTACAATTCTAATCTTCTGGCTCCGGATCGGGTTCGTACGGTCGGAGGCCGAAAAGTTCGACCAGGTACAAGTCTTCATCGAACCAGATATCAAGAATTTCACGTTCCTCTCGGTCCCATCACCTCTGCACGTATCATTTGGTTGTTATATATATTCATAATTATATATATTCTCTGATTCTGTTGCTACGATGTGTCTCCTGGAAAAAGTATAACAAAGTAAATTAAAAAAAAGATAATTAGAAAATATCGTATAATATATAATTTAAAATTTAAACAGAACTTACCAAAGGGATTACCAGGATCCCTACTTCATTCAGCAACTGTAGTCGCACAACTCTTTGGTTGTCAACCATAGTACTGGAAAAAGAAAAAATAAAAAAAAAGCGTTATAAGCATAAATCAGCTTAAAAAAAAAAGAAAAAAAAACAAATAGAAAGAAAAAAATTACCTACTCCTTCAACGGGATATTCGTATCTCCAGAATCTCTCTCAGGTTACTCATTATTGCGTGAGAGTGAAACTTTAAAAAAAAAACCACACTAATATGTATAACTATCACTGAGTTCCGTTGTCACCTCAGTCACTTAATATAATTTTAAGCGGCAAAACTTTTTGCACACTGACAAAAAATCACTCACGTCTCGCGCGCGGATAAAGCAGGATAAACTTCTTTGTGTGAATGGTCCTGATTCGAACACAGAGTCGATACGGTCAGAATCGAAAATATCGCTTAGTGCGATGAGTAACAAAAAACAATATGTAGAATTTGAAAAAAGAGTAACATAAACTCAATTGCGCGTTTGACACTAGTCATACTTTTCAAAAACTGATAATGTAACAACAGCCGATTGCGCGGATAAAGCAGGGCAAAGACTGACGCTGAGAATGAACCTTCGCCGCAGTGAAGAAGCTCTCTAGGATTTATCTTTAGGCGACAGTTGTATACAAAACAATTCAAATCATAAGTACCGTCACGAGAAAAGTATCGCTTATATCGTTGCAGCACTCTTTATAAGAATAGTTTAATATAGTAGCCGCGATTATTTGCGCCGTCGAATTGCTGAAAGTTCACGCTGCATTTTCACTTATAAATTAATAATAATTTTCCCTTTTTTTTTTCTTACGTGGAAAGATACATACGTTCATACATATGTACGCACTTACGCATGTATGTACGTATGTATATATATATATGTATGAATGTATTAGGTATGGGAAAAAGTTCGTGGCATTTTTTAATGCCATCTAATGGGAAAAACGCCACGAATTTTTTCCCATATCTAATACATTCATACATATATATATACACACGTACATATATGTGTAAGTGCGTACACACGTATATGATTCATGATACAACAAAAAAAACAAGCGTGACTGTTATTTATCTAAACGAAATACGATGTCGAGGTATAGGATGAATGAATGGGTGAATGGATGGGAAGTAAAGAAAGTATAGTACATATATAATAATGGGAACGAAACAATTTTTTATTCACATGTTATTACATCTTTTTTTTTGTATGTATTAAAAGCTAAAGCCAATAGTTCCCAATCGACAAGCTGATGTCCATTGAAAATGTCGCTATCACGTATAGCGTTCTCAGACGCGATGTTGGAGAATTGCGTATACTTAGCATCAACCATATCGACGGGTCGGACTAATCGCTCGAACGTTACGTCGATACATCAGTCAAACTCAAACATACGTCGTAGCGTCGTTTCCGTCATCGCAATGCGTATGGATGAAGAATCGAGACGTATGAGCGTAGCACCTTATTGGGGCCTTTTCGCTCCTATACATATCCTAAAACCTTACGCTCTAACAATGTCAAAAAAGCTACTCTCACTAATACATAAATTTCTAAAATAAATAATCTAATAAAATTT
>Ga0157364_1007965_pt1 | contig 10969 bp, 4 predicted proteins | sample AttsexASBM2_FD_111476 | JGI IMG/M metagenome (GOLD analysis project Ga0157364, IMG submission 111476) | Fungus gardens microbial communities from leaf cutter ant in Ribeirão Preto, State of São Paulo, Brazil - Atta sexdens ASBM2 | ecosystem: Host-associated > Fungi > Mycelium > Unclassified ... | reverse complement strand
TATAGAAATAGTTTTCATTTTAGAATCTTCGTAAAAAATTTATCCAAATACATTACATTGCAATATTGTTGGAACGTTTTGTTGCAATATAATAAAAAGCGGACATCTTAACATTGTTGGAATTTTGCAATAATAATTCAGTAACGTTCCGCAACTACCATGCAATATTGCAATGTTTCAGTGAAATCATTCTGCAATATTTCTGTAATCTTTCTGTGCTGTATGGAAAGTCACATTTTCATAATTAAGCAAATAATAACGAAATGTCAATACAAATTTTGTCAAAACTTTTCCACGCCTATAAGTTCGGTCTATCGTAGTGCGGCGCTGTAACATACAACAAGCACAAATCCATGTATGCTCGTCTGCGGCGTGCCGAGAGAGTACGAACACAAAAATTGTCGTAACTTACTTAGAAACTTAAGTTGTAAACGTAAATAACGCACAAGCTTTGACGTATGACGTATGATTTATTGCCATTTCTTAGAGACACGGCAATAAGTTCTATGTCATACCTGAAAGCTTGTGCATTACTTACGTTTACAATTTAAGTCTAAGTGTTACAACAATTTTTGTGGTCAGACCCTGAACGAGATAGCGAGCTCCTTCTCACACTCGTCGCTTGTTTCAAGCCACCGAAAATGCTTTCTCGGCAATCTCGGCCGCCTCCCGGCAGCCCCAGGCATCAATAGGGGACGGGGGGCATCTTAAATAACATATAAGTTTTAATAAATTGTAATAGTGCACCCCTCCCCTTAATCCAGAATAATATAAATTATGTTAATACGCAACAGTTTACGAAATATTTAATTGTTTATGATTTTTCATGCGCATTATATAGTATACTTCTCCTTCATAAACTCGAGTAGTAAGAATAGTTCAATAGAAGTAGAATTTTATTGGAAAAAAATTATAAACCAGCATTTCTTTTCACGAAAGTCTCGAAAGGCCATCAGAAAAGAAATGCGTATGTTTGAAACTCGAGACTTCTGAAGAAAATATGCGAAAAAAAATCGATAGTTGCAAAAAGCAAGTTTTTTCCTTATAAAACGAGAAAGATATTGATTATATGAAAAAAAATTGGTATAAAAAATGTAGGTATTCGAAATAACTACAAAATGAGACGTAAGATATTTAAATCGAGTTATTAGTTCAGTAGGAAATAAAAAACACCAAAAAAGCTCTTTTTCACTCGCTCTCTATTCATTGAGATTTACAGCTTTGAAATTCTCATAAAATGTAGCCCTTGTAATGAACAAATTTAGCCTGAAATGTTCATTAGTTTTTGCAAAAAGCCATTTGTTCACTAAAAACTGTCTGCGGAAAATTTAATTTCTTCATCTTTGAGCAGTCACACAGCAATTTACAAGGGTGATTTTTTTTTCTGCAAGAATTGCATTATCATGTACACTTAATAACAAAACGATTTTTTACAGTTAAACTATTATAAAACGCCTTTAAAAAGTGGATATTATTTTCCGCATAAAAAAATGGAAATAATTCTGTTAATATGCATTATATCAAATAGTCATGTGAAGCATTCTACATCTGACATTTTTCTACGAATTTAAAAAAAAAGATTATCTTCCGATTATTAGGAGCCGAGATAAAATTTTTTTTTAAATCACTATGGCTTTAATTTTTAAGATTAAGAGTTCCGTCTGCACCAATTTGTCAAGGAAAAATTGAATTTGCTGTTGAAAAATTCTCGAATTTTTTGCTGCCGAAAAAGTTTGTTTAAAACCATTGGAAAGTTGAAGAACGCAAGCGAAGCAGGTACGCCGGGCGGAATGGGAAGCCGGCGCAATCAAGTGGGAAAGATCGGTCCACTGGCTTCGCACGTACTTGATTTCGTGCATTAAAATTTGTTAAATTTACATTTTTCTTAGCAATAAATTGACGAGAAAATCTGATTTTTTAAAACCTGGAGTAGAAACGAGATATAAATAAGTAAACTTAATCAATTGTTTCGCAAAATAATTGTAATCATGAAATTTTTAGTTTTTTGTTTCTTGAATTTTTATTTTTTCGATTTATTATTAAAAAATCACGTTTAAGAATGGAGTGCATGTCTGATTAACAAATTTAAGTCACATTAACACATTTACGCTAACATTTGGCAAATTACTTATTAATTATTTGTTTACATATGTCATATTTGCATCTGCCATTAAACTCACAAAAATAATTTTATACTGATAATTCCGTACATTTAATTATTCAATTAGATACTTTTTTATGGGATATTAAATAAAGAAACAGCTAATGTGATTTTTTGAAAAAAAAATTGTTATCTCGGCTCCTAATAATAATAATAATATCGGAATAAAAATAATAATATCGGAAAATAATTTTTTTTTAAATTCATAGAAAAATATCAACTGTCGAATATTTCACATGGCTATTTGATATGATTCATATTAACGGAATTATTCCATTTTTTTATATGAAAAAAGATACTCACCTTTGAAGTCGTTTTATAATAGTTTAACTGCAAAAAATCGTTTTATTACTAAGTATACGTGATAATGCAACTCTTGAAAAAGAAAAATCATCTCTGTAATTGCTGTGCGACTGCACAAAGATGAAAAAATTAAGTTTTCCGCAGGTTTTTAATGAACAAATGATTTTTTGCAAAAATTAATAAACATAGTTTTTTCATTTTTTTCTACTTAACTAATTGATTTTTTTTTTTACTTAATAGATTGATTTTAACGTCTCATTTTATAGGTATTTCGAATATCTACATTTTTTATACCGAACTTTTTTCATACAATCAATATCTTTTGTTTTAAGCGAAAAACTTTTTGCAATTTCAATTATTTTTTCGCATATTTTTTTCACAAGTCTCGAGTCTCAAACATACGCATTTCTTTTCTGATGACCTTTCGAGACTTTCGTGAAAAGAAATGCTGATTTATAAATTTTTTCAAGTAAAATTCTACTTCTATTGAATTATTCTTGCTACTCGAGTTTATGAATGAGAAGTATGCTATATATAATGTGCATGAAAAATCATAAACAATGAAATATCTCGTAAACTGTTGCGTATTAACATGATTTATACTATTCTGAATTAAGGGAAGGGGTACACTATTACTACAATTTATTAAAACTTATATGATATTTAGGATGCCCGAGAAAGCATTTTCGGTGGCTTGAAACAAGCGACTAGCATGAAAAAGAGCTCGCTATCTCGTTCGCTCTCGGCGCGCCGCAGGCGAGCACATGGATATGAACTCGTGCTTAAATGTGTGGCCGGTTTCGCCAGAAACCGCCAGAAATCGCCGTCTGATTCTGTCACCATCGTCAACGCAGAGTTCTTGGTTGAGTAAACCTTAAATGTTTTGCGCAAATAAATGTAATCAAGTTGAAACATTATATTCATTTAATTACGTTTAGAAATAAATCACCGAATATAGAATGCAAATGACACATGATTTTGGAATAACATCCAGATATTAGACGAAAAGCCGTGTTACAATAAATGCTTAATTTCCGAAATGTTAAGCACCAAAAAACAGAAAAACAGTTTCAATCTGCAAACAGACATCGAGAATCTTCATAAAGCGTATATATTGATTATAAACAAAATTTGAAATTGTTTCCATTTGAGTTCTTTTTCGAGTCAATCTATTAATCGTCTCTTAGATGGTGTCTATCTTACCGTTAACAACGTTCAAATAATGCCTCTCTGGAAGATTCGACAGACACACATAGTTTTCATTTATTATACTGCCTATTGAGTATATCTATAAGCACCATTTGACTGACGTATTTTTCATTATATTCTATACATTTTTAAAAATGGTTTGGATAATGTATTCTTACAAAATACATGATAACCGCGATCTTACGGATGAGTGTTTTATCGAAATGATGCGGTTATTTACTTTTTATAAAATTTTAATTAAAAAACGACAATTTCTGTAAAGAATTTTATTTATTCGAGTTACTATTTGTTTTTTTTTTAGAATCTTAATCCAATAAAGATAATGAAAATCCTTAAAGAATTCTATTTATTCAAATTAATTATTTATTCATTGGTGAAAGAATCTTAGTTTTTTAAAGTTTTTTAATCAGATCTTCACAAAATTCTTAATAATCAGTCAGCAAATCGTTTGTAAATAATTGGTCTTCCATACAACATTCTTCAGAATCGTTACATAAGTTGAAACACATTATATCATGGTTTTTTTATTTCTCTGACAATGATAACTAATTTTAAATGTGAAGAGAAAGATATCTGAAGATGGCTCAATTTAAGAGCCGAAACATGTAATAATATTTCAGTTTTCTATTATGTATGTATTTAACTCCTATTAATAATTTTTATATATGTTTATATTTTAAAGAATCGACTCTTATTTACCTTTTTTATCGTCACATTTTTATATTATGTTATACATTTTGATTTATACATTTTATAAAAAATAATATATTTTCAATGAAAATTACAGACGTTTCGACAATATAACTGTCTTCCCTTCAAATGTGAAGCGCAGAAACGGATTATAAATTATTAAATTTTAAAAATAATTGAACAGAGATTACGTATAAAGTATTAATAACAAGACTGTTCTCCCCATCTGTAGTTTGATATCTGATGGAACATCACAAACAATGATGGAAATCACTGTAATAAAACAGTAACAATATACATTATATATACATTATGTATGAGTCTAAAAATGGAATTGTCAGTCAAAATTAAAACTTACTTAAGAACAGGATAACGATGTTCTTTAAAAGTTGAAATAAATGATCTAAACGTGTCAATGTATAAAATGTAAATAAGAGGACAAAATATGTGAGAGACATTATTATTATAAATAATCTCTGAGATAAAGAGACAATATATATACTTAGAGAAGAGTCATAAAGGATCTAATAAGTCAGTACTTTGTATATTTAGTCCATTTTTTTATTTTTAAAAATAGCTTCGGAAATTAATCGTCTATTCTAAACTCTTTCTTTATTCAATATTTGTATCTTATTCCAATTAAATTCAATCTAGAATGGAAACTATTGAAAATTTTTAATATTATATCAATATTATGTGGCTGAGTAGCAATAACAATACTATCTATCAATCTACAATATCATCATATCTTTTGTAAATTAAAAGATAATTCTAGATTAAAAGGTAATTTTTTAATACATGTTTTCTCTAATTCTTGCATTACCAAATTAGCCACTATTGGAAATAGGGAAGAACCCATAGACATACCATAAGATTATTTATATATTAAGTGTTGATTTAATGACTTTAAAAAATTCCACTTTGGGTAATTTGGTGTGGTTTTAAACTATTTGGTTTGGTGTGTATAAAATTCCAGTGATTTTCTAAGACTTTAATAGCTAAATTAATACATTGGTAAAGAGGGAAACAATATCAAGGAAAATCAATATAACTTTATCAGGAAGTTTCATATTTAATAACTCTTTAACTAGTTGAAAACTGTTATGTACACATCCAAAAGATTTTTTTCAAGTTCTTAATTAGTATTTCATGTAAAAATTTAGCTAAATTATGTAGGGGGCTCCCGAACAATAATACGTAAAAGATAGTTCAATTTATATGTTTTAGTTAGACCATATGCTCTCGGCTAAAATTGCAAAAATGCTAAAATTGCATTAGTAGAATTCAGATAATTATAAGAAGAAAGTGATATGTATTCATATTGTTTCCATACCTTTAACAAAAATTTGAGTTTTGTTAAAATTTTATTAATCGGATTATGATTAATAAAATAAGTGCTAGAATCCAAGTTTCCTAGTATAATCACACTAAGAACTTCAAATTAATAATAAATATTTTTTTCAACAATGGTTATCTTATTAACTTCATATTTGAACACATAAAAAAAAATTAAGAAAGAATTTCCAGTGTTTTAATAATATAGACACTAATAATATAGACACAATGATAATAATGAAATAACGACTGAAAACAATTTAATAAAATATTTTACAATATCATATGTTCCGACTATATTGATAAGTTCAAAAGATTTTTCAAAAATAATCGTATGATTAGATTAGCATATGTGGATTTAAATAAATTGAGTAAGTTTATAAGAGTAATAAAAAGATAAACCAATATTATCACGATCTAATATAATTTATACAATAAATTGCAAAGATTGCAATGCATCCTATGTAGCACAAGAAGATTATTAAAAACCAGAGTTAACATCGTAACCACATTAACAGAAATATGGACCAAAACTGAATCACAGAACATACAGAACAGACTTAAATTCAATGAGATCAATATTAATTTGAATAATAATATCTCTCACATATCTTGTTCTCTCATTTACATTTTATACATTGACATGTTTAGATCACTTATTTCAACTTTTAAAGAACATCGTTATCCTGTTTTCAAGTAAGTTTTGATAGTTTAATTTTGACTGACAATTCCATTTTTAGACTTATTCATAATGTATATTATTACTGTTTTATTACAATGATTTCCATCATTGTTTAAATACTATAGATGGGGAGAACAGTCTTGTTATTAATGATGCTTTATATAACCTCTGTTCAATTATTTTTAAAATTTGACAATTTTACATTTATAATCCGTTTCTGCGCTTCACGCACCGTCTGTCTCTAAGTGTGACAATTGCTTGATTTGAATGATAATTGTCACCTTAGTGAACTAAATTTATAATGCTTTACATTTTCGACTCTCCACTCCCCACGGCGAAATTCACCAGAGATTTCATTTTCTCCATCAAGAAATGAAGATAGTGTATATATTGCTCATCCAATAGATTGATTTCATAGGATATTATGCAAACAACATATACTTAAAATGATTTTACATGTGTTATTCGGATTATATCTCATTGTAGATTAGAAAATTTAGAAATGAGCAGCCATTACACCAAAAGCATTTTCCGAACAACGCCGTACTCTAGATAATCTATAATATAATAAAGTAGTATTTCATAGTAAAGTAGTATTTCAGTATTGTTATAATTGGACAAAAAATTAAATTATTATAAATTATCCACATACTTGTAATTAAATATTCTTCTGCGTATCATCCCACTACACTCCTGGATAAGAAATTAAAAATTTTCCGATAATAAGGGAAACCTTCATCCCCAATAATCACATAGGGAAAATTGTTTTGTGTATAATGGAGCAAGAGGAGAAATGTGTAGAATGCCCCTATCTAAAAATGATTTTTGAGAGAATACTTATTCTAGACTCCAGAGTCACTAACTCTACCATTAGTCCCTACAACGTAAATAAAGTCCCCTTAACGTAAATAAAACGTAAATGTGCATCTATCAAAGCCAATAGTACTATATTATATTCTCCTATTTATAATTGTAAAACATAGATCCAGATTGTAGTGAAGGATCAATAACGCAATATTTTCCATCCATTGCTCCAATTACATGATGGAAATTCCATTACTCTCCAAAATCATAGCTAATCACATGCCATTCATTCTGAGTGTGGAGAAAGCTAAGAAACTCTTTAAACCTGTATATATTGTGATTGTTACTTCTTTAATTTTTGATATAGTACTTCTATCAACAGCACGTGAGAGCTAATACTTCTTGATTTTCTCCTTTGGAATGATATCCAAAAAAGATTTAGTTATAAAATACATAATCATTATCAATAGATTGATTCTGTTTTTTATCTGTTGCTAAATGTTGCAAAGTAATCGATAACCTTTCATCAGGTGGAATGTTTTTCCGTAAATGAGTATTTTGTTTTTTAATTAGAAGAGTAACTTTTTCCAAAAGAAATTCGAAAGTGTTTGTATCCATTTTGAGTTATTCTAAATAAAAAAATTTCTTTGAGATAAAAATTTTAAGTTATCGTTTTCAATTGTACAATAAATTATACTTTTTATAATCAATCTTCTGAATTAATTAGGGTCTTCCAATGCAAAAAAAGGTTTCGATGTAAATCTTTTTCTTTTCTTCTTGATACTCATTTAGGAACCCACTTTTTCCGCTCACACGATTCGTCTTCAGCCATTATTAAAAATAATAAACATGCACACAATTTCTTTTTCTTTATGTATCGATTAAAATTATAATTTTGTAAATTGAACATTGTCATACATAACAAATGAGTAAACGCATATATCGCAAATTGAATCCGTAGTGTGAACAAAGAATCCAAATCCGAATCCCGATCCGTAATTCCAATCCGATCCGCAATTCGTAGTGTGATACGGGCTTTAAGTAGACTTAAAAGAGGCGTCGAATTGGGGCGGTGGCTTGCTCAGTGCAATTGACTCGTGATGTATGGATCCGGGTTCGATCTGCGTCCCATATACGCAATTTTTCGCATTCATCATTCCGAATTAGCGTTAAATTGCAACACTCTCCTCGAGTGTTGACAAACTCTAAGGAATAATAATGCAAACTACTACCAAATGCAAAAACATAAACAAGCTTCTGCTCCCCGAAGAGACTCTAAAGCTAAATTGATACGCATGGTACTCTTTAAAAATGGGATCGGAAAATCAACCCGAGGAATATACTAAGAAGCTAAGAAGCAGAGAGAGAGAGTTTAAGGGGTATAGACATGATAAAATTTTGAAAAAAATCGATTTTTTAATTTTGTAATATTTTAAAAGATATATGTATCAAGAATATTGTTTTAAGGAGAGCCAAGTTTTAAAGAGATATTCAGAAAATTGACGGAGATACAGCAGTTTTTGTGGAGCAGTTTTGTATGACGATGCGCTAGAACTACTTCTGGCATCGACGAAGAAGCGTTTTTATACGAAAGAGCTTTACATCCAGGGATTGCCGAATAACTTAAATTTTTTAATTTAAATTTGTGCAGTTAACATATATATATAGTAATCTGAAAGTAAAACTTCAAACGTGTTTTTCTCAAAATCATATTTTTCAACCTGGTATTGATAGCAAATAAAAATCTACTCGACCAATTGACTTGATGTAAATTGCATTTTATTCAGAAAACTTATCTCTATCACCAGACATAGCCGTTTTTTAATTAATAAAAATACACACAAATTCACAATTTTATTCAACTTTTTTGTAACAAAGAAAGGGTCAAATTAAAAAAAAAAGATTCACATATCCGTCATTTTGTTACTTTTTACAATTTTGTAATTTTTCTACGTTCGGCTATAGCTATATTCATTTTTTACTATCATAATTTTTTATTTTTTTGTTTCAAATTGTATATAGTCGATTCATTGTCAACGAGGCAAAAATAACTGTTCAAAGTTATTTCTTGTACAGCAGCCTTAATTCTAGTAACCGAAACAAAAAAATTTTTTTTACGTACTGATACAATAGAATAAAACATTATAAAACATCATAAAATAAAATTATTTTATTATATATTAAAAAAAAATCCCAAAGAACCCCCGATTTTTCAGACTTTCATCCTGTCTATATCCGTTAAAACTCGATCAGCCGTTACTGAGATCCGATAATCTCGATCTGACGCAACTCACCGACTCGCATAAAAGAGGCACGATAATGTTTCATGCCGTGTTAGCGCTAAGACACTACTGTGTCTCCAGATTTGCCATGCTATTTATAATGTAAAGTCTTCATAAGACAGCGAACAGTGATTTAACAGTTCTTTATCATAACATTCATAGAATACATGTAAATATGTATTTTCAGTCATTAACTGAACCAATAGTTCCAAATCGGACCGGAAAAAGTGTTTTTACATTTTCCATTCTTATAGTTCAACACAAGTGAGAGATAAATAAGTCAAAATCTTAGTCGGAAGTAAAAATGAAAGGGCTTAAATGATCTTTCCAATGGCACCTTCGATTAGACTTTATTTACACCTTATAGAGAACAAAAACTGCAAATAGGTCCGACTTACCCCACTCCCTCCTATATATTTATATAGAGGAAAGGCCCTTATTGAGATATTGAGTTTATTTTGGGTAAATGCTAGAAATCTATGGGCAGAATTTAAAAAAGTAATAGGTTATTTTGAAGGGAATTTCATAAGCTTTAAGACAATGTTATGTCAAATTTAATTCAAATTTTATTTTTTTTATAAATTAAAGAAATATAAAAAGTGAGCAAATCGCAAAATCAAAAAAAATGGTTCCTAATATGAGCTCCTAATATGAGATGTCCTGAGAAATCGATAATAAAACGCAAAGTATATCAGTATTGCAATTAAAAAATTTTATTTAATATTTCTAAAATACAAATAAATAATCAGTGCACGTTCAAAATGAGTATGCGATGTATTATATCTAGCTGATGGTAGTTGGAATCAAGCATCACAGAAACAGGCACTTAATGTTTATTATCCTTTTTATTATTGTACAATAATATTTATATTTCAGCAACGACACATAGATTTCATATTAGAAATACTCTGGATATCTCATATTACGATTTCCTTACGGTTTTGCGATCATCAAATCTAACTTCTGTAGGTAATTCAACATATCACGTATTTTTCTATTAGTACAATCGCTTTTGTTAGTACGATAGTTTCTATTAATAGTATCTTACTCTATCATCACATGAAAAATTTATTGTCAAATATTTATTTATTATTAAATTTACAAGATTTAAAAGCTTATCTCAACTTGAAGACATCCAAATTCTAAAATCTTTTTTTGCAACGATTATAGGCACGATCTAATAATGAATTTTCCATTAAATAATTTTCAATCCAAGAACAATAAATTTATGTTGGAATGGATAGCATTTATTAATTTAGCGAAAATGTTATTTCGTATTAGGCATCTATCTCATAATAAGGGGCTTTCCTTTATATATTTGATAATGTAAATTTGATGGTGATATTTTCAATCAAGATTTTTTATTCTTTACAATACAAGTATTTTTTTATTAAAAATGCACAATAATTTTTTATAATTTATTTGAACAAAATATATTCCCAATTGCGGGCATATATGTTTCTATGTATATATATATATATATATATATATATATATATATAT
>Ga0157364_1007964_pt1 | contig 10969 bp, 7 predicted proteins | sample AttsexASBM2_FD_111476 | JGI IMG/M metagenome (GOLD analysis project Ga0157364, IMG submission 111476) | Fungus gardens microbial communities from leaf cutter ant in Ribeirão Preto, State of São Paulo, Brazil - Atta sexdens ASBM2 | ecosystem: Host-associated > Fungi > Mycelium > Unclassified ... | reverse complement strand
TGAAAATGTACATATTATCATCATTTTATGCCAAATGAAACATAATTATAAGGGATTAAGTTTCAGACTTTGATCTAATGAATAATCTATTCCTTTATTATTTTACAAGCAATTATAACAGAGTCGCATAAATTATAGCTAAATACTACAACCATTTATGAATGTTCATGTTGTCGGAATAATTGATTGCGTTAGATTACAAATTAACCAGTCATCCTACATGATGATATTAATTTAATTTACGATAATGAAAATGATCTATCGTGACAAGAAAATTTAGGAGCTCCTTTCACAAAATATAATAACACTGATTTTAATGTAACTGTTTAGTTGCTTTTGTACGCTTTTTAAATGTAATCGACTATCACTAAAGCTTCTGATTTAAGAGTGAAATTTGATACATAGTGGTTACATTAATCTAAGATTAGAATCTCTTTGACTATAGATGTAGTCAAAAGAATAAAAATAATAAATAATAATATAATAACAAATAAAAAGAATGTTGATCGAATTATAAAACGATATTATGACCATTATTACATATATAACATTACATTTTGAATGTGGTAAATTAATAAAGTCTAAAAAAAATATCTGAATAAAAAAAATCGATTAAATTTATCTGCTATAGATATTAACATATATAAACATTAATTATTCTCTTTAAATTTTTTGGAATGAATCTCACTCCAAAAGTGAAAATTTTGTTTTTAATATATATGTTTCATATAGAAAATTCACAACTCTCTAAATTTTTTGTAATTAATCTTACTCTTCAAGAGTTAAAATTTTACCGTTCTTTTCTTGGATTAAGATTTACTGCAAAAAATTTAGAGAGTTGTGAATTTTCTGCAATATAAAAAGATCTTATATATTGATACTTCTGTGTAATAATTTTTGTAATTTGTATACGTGTTGGTATTTATAAAATAAGAATAAAATTTAGTGAATTGAAGAAATGAACAATGGGATTTCCAGTTGCACCATGAAAGAAGAAAATCGTGATACCTGGCAATGTTAAGCAAAAAGAGGTCGCAGCTATAAATTCAATGACGACTGGTTGATACATCGCTAACAGGGGAGCTTATATATATTCGATGTTTCGCGTAAAGAAACGACTAACATGGCAAACCGTACGATTCTCGAGGACTTGTCACTGAATCACGGATTGTCAATGAAGAAATCCACTGCAGCCGCGACTGTAGCCATTGAATCCACGGAAATCCATGGAATGTCGGTCTCCTCTATTTCTTTTACCATCGTCTTGTTCGCAAGTACGACGATAACATACTTTCGAATCGAGAATTTTAACTCGCGGAATCGACAATACTCACAAGGAATGCGGCCAGTTTTTGCTCGCACAATTTGTTCGCGTTCGACTCTCGACTAAGTTTCTCGAAATGCAACGGCCAAAGAAGAGCGCAAAAAATATATTTAGAGCGTATTCTCGAAAATAATGCATGTTAGCGACATTATTCTATTCTTGAAAAAAATTCACAAAATCGATTGTTTAACTTTTAGTACCGGACCTTTATTATATATGATAGATCATTCATGTCATGGATTAATTTCATATGATAGATCATTCATGTCATGGATTTATTTCATCATTTTTACAAATAGATGTACAAAAATTATTAAATGATTTTTACACTCTCTATACTTTAACATCTTAAGAAAGTATTTGTAAAATTGCGTATTAAAAAAAAGAAAGCATATAAAGAGACTTATATTTCTAGCCAGATATTTCTAGAAAACTTTAAAGAAAAAGCATGCGAAAATAAAAGATTGACTCAATCATATGTTCCAAAAGTTAATAAAAGATATAATAAAAATAATCGTTTTCACTATAAATAAGTCCAGGAAAAACTGAGTTTCGTATCAAGTTTTCCTCAAGTCTATTTTGTGCTGACCGAAAAACGAAATTCTAAGTTTAAAAATTTGTTGCATGCAACACGCGAAGAGAGAACTTTTATCGTGTACCACCCAGAGCGAACGAAAACATTCGAAAATTTAGGTCATCATTCTATGGTGGTTCTAAATTTGGGCGTACGATCATCATCGTATAGAAGCTTGCGGTCTGTCGCGATCAGTGACACTCAATGTGCAGCAACTTAACGAGTACGAATGTCATTGTGTGGAACGTATATCACAAAATTCAATTAGCCTAACGTCAAAAAAACAGCCAGTCAAACGGAGACTACAGAGATATTTTGCGTCATTTTCATTAACGAGACGGCTGTCCAATTTTAAGAGCGCCCAAGGAAATATAAGAAATTAATGACACAGAAAGATAAAGTTACAAAAATAAAAATACAAACAGATATATTGAGCAGTATATTTATCTATTCAGCATTCATTTATCTATTTAGAGATGTATAAAAGTAATAAAATATTTATTAACATTTGACTTGAAACTAAATTTCCACTCTTTCCATAAATTATTATTTATGTTTTATTTCTTCTATTTTTTAATTTATTAATTTAGCTAACAATTTAACTAATAAATTTAATTAATAAATAACTGACAATATAATATGAATTGCTGTCGTTTAAAATTACCAATACATGTTTTTTCAAAATTGATACAATGCTGTGCATTTTCCTACAAAGATTTTGCGCAAGAAAACATCGTACGATGACACTCTCGTGTCACACCTCATTAATCCCGATCACTTCCATCATCATCTTCATCATCTCTCACTTCCGGTATCATTAACTAACAACCATTCACGAGGCATCCTAACGGTGAGTAAATCCTCGTTTGCAAGAACCAGCTCGCCTAGTCGATCGATCGATCATTCCAATCGCAAGAATGTATTAGGACAGCCTCGGTTTCAGCGATAATTCTCGGTTGGAAAATCTCGTAGGAGTTTCTCCCGATGCGTACATTGAAAATGGCACGCGGCTACATCCGGTGTAACAGAGTCATTTGAGTGGGAGGCAGATCATTATTACACATGATATGTTTTGATGCTTGATAGAAAAAAAGTGTTTATGACTATAATTGCATGGTAAAATAATTATGCTTAAGAACTCCTTTTTTATGATGCTATAATAATAACCATATATATGTAGTAGTTCTCAAATATGAAAAAATTATACTATAAATTATAATTTTAAACAATAATATAATGCAAAAATTAAGATATAAATGGTAAAATAAATTTTTATTTAGTAAATGCAATTGCAATTATATTGAATATAGCTGTTTTCTTAGATTTACTTACTTACTATTTATAAGATAAGAAATAAAAAAATATACCATATTGAGAAAAAATTGAAGATTTTTAAGTAATGCGTGACACTGTTATTAATAGTATAATTGATTTGTACAGTTAAACAACTATAATTATATAGTTGTCCCAAAAAAATAAATATAAATTATTTAAATTATAATAATTGCAATCATTTTTTCTCTCTCTCTCTATATGAAAAATTTCATTTTATTAAAAAAATAAAAAATTTTACAAGTTGTCTAGCTTTTTTGAAGTTTAATAGAATTTATGATTTAAAACACTTAGAAATTGTTTGACAAATTGGCTAAACTCTGATTTGAATGCTCCTACGTTGCGTATACACGACTTCGTTGTCACGCCAGGGCTTCGCGCACAACGACGCCGCGCTGTCTGGCCGTCAGCCGTTTCTCCTGACGCTTCTCTCTCGACTCTCTCACAGGAGAGAAATCATCTCGTGGCATCCCGCTCTCGTCCCTTCGCCCGAGGCAATGCGTGACACTTGTTTAATGCGCGTGACGTGTCCACATGTGTGTAGGTAAACGTTTCCGAAGAAAAACATAAAAACAGGGAAAACAGGCTGTAGTTTTTCTGTTATTATTTATTACCATGGAAATGTCGCTTATTAGAGGCTCACTGGAATAGATCTGGAGAGTGCGCAAAACGTGGTATGAAGAAAATCACGATGTACATACTACATTTCAATGTGAAAGTAATCTTACTGCGTGCAAAACTCAGAATTAAAATAAAATCACGAAAAAAGGACTTTAAAATAGATAGCTAATTATATTAACATTAATTATATTATCAAGCGTAAGTTTAGCCTGAATTAAAAATCGCCTAGCTTGCAAGATTTTATTCTTGCGTGAATGAGAGCTTGATATTAATCAATGTCTCTTTAGATCTTCATATGTTCATAGACTGATTTCGATTTCTTTGTGTTGCAAATCGCAGGTAACCTGCAGCAGCGAGACTTAAGTCAAAATTTTGCAATGGACATCGAAACCATTGATTGCATTAAGTTGCGGCGCGATTAACGATTCCGTGCGATCGTTGATTTAAACAACTGCGAACGGTATCGCGGTGTGACTTACTCTAATTGGTTTCTGAACGGTCCGATGGAAATTTATGGTAATATGTCGGCTATCGGCCGCGAGCACTAACTGCTCGTGGTTGCTCGCGCAGAGCCGCGATAACTGCATCATCTGTAAATAAAGCATTGCGATTTGATGGCGGCCACCACTCATCGTCGCGAATAGATGCATGTGGTTAAATCTAGAAAAGCTCTTCTAATACGCCTAGAAAGTAGTGCTATTACAATTACTCCGTTTTTCATTCGATAAACTAACAAACAAAGCACTTTATACTACTTTGAAAAAAAGGGTCAACTTACGAAATGTCGAATGAAGTAATTCTAATTTGGCGAACAAAAAATTATTTTTATAAATATTTAATAAGTAATGCCAAACGGTTGATTATGTTATTATGTTTTTTAAAATTTAGAAAAAATTATTTTTAGTTATATTAACCGAACATAAGATTGGAATTGTTTCATAATATTGGGTAGCTATTATTAGATTTCTCTTTTAGTGTAGAGTTGATATTATTTTGAAAGCTTCGATTTCAAAAGTTCGAAATTTGAAGCTTCGAAAAATCGAGTTTTAAAGCTTCGAACCTTTAAAACTTCTAAATTTCAATCTTTGAAACTTCAAAGAATCAAAATTATAAAATCATTAATTTAATATAGCTAATAATAATATATTTTTATAAAAAATATACAAATATATTTTCATTTTTTTAATTTGCACTTCAAAAGTTCGAAGATTCAAATTATTTCAAAATACCGAATGACTTTGAAGTTATCAAAAGTAATACAGTCTTTACTTTATACTGATACTTCTGTAGTTGTTAGAGATTGATTACATTGATACATTGATTTTAGATAATAACACACTTTACTGATTAATGGTATGTTATTATAATAGGCAATAATTTCTAGAAATAATGAAGTACTATACGAGTATATTTAATGCTTCTAAAATTCTTGGAAAGATGCATTGCGGAACGATGCATTCGTTTAGTGCTACACTCCAACCTGCAATTAAAAGTTGGGACAATTTTCTCGGTACTCCTCTTCCGGTGAGAACGGTGATTATGTCGTGTAGCGGCGCAGCGTGATGGTTATTAAAAACTAGATCCGCATCGGGCGTGCAAGATCGTGTTCAAATCGTTATAACGGTGCGGCATAGAAATGCGCATATGCACGAGCGTGACAAGAGGACATTTATCCTGCGCTAATGACCGTTTCCTGTCATCCGATTTCTGCAGTATGCCACCTTAGAAACGCGCCTGTCTCTGCTCACGCTCGGTTTGATCGCTCGATAAGGAGCTTCTCGGGTCAGAGAGCTCTCGTGTTACGGACCGACATCCCGCTTGGATAATCATCGCTGTCCTCATCGTCATCCGTGGATGTGTACTTTCTATATAGAGACCGCGTTCGCAGAAGAAATGACACGCTTTCGGTGCGAGTTCTGACGATTTGGACGCGCTAATTATCGAGCGTGGGTACTTTCCTCTCATGCGGCATGCAGTATAATTACGGTAAGCCCGAGTTGTAACTGGATTAATTTGCGCGAGAGATAAGGATGTGAAGCTTGTTAATTTCTTAGTTAAAAGGAAACCGTACGTTGCTCTGATGGAAAATTTATATTAAACGAAATATGTATCAGGCTTCTCATAATACAATTTTTTAAATATAATTTTTATCGTTAATACGAAATAATAATATAAAAAGAAACAAGTATTACGCTTCAAATGTTGTTTATTCGTATTTACATTAAATGTCGCAAGTTTCTCACGCTTCTGTTCATGTAGATATACTTAGACTCCAGATTAAAAGTATCTCTGTTTGTAATAAAAATATCACTCGTAATATAAATTATGAAAAATTAAAAATTCTAAAAACCTTTACAAAATAAATCTCAAAGGAGTAAAAGATAATGAAATCCTTTCTGAATATCTTGGAAAAATAACATTCTGAATATTTTTGTAATATATAAATACTATATTTTAAAAATACTTACAGAGTCATAAAGAATTAATAAAAATAAATTTCTATACAAAAATTGTTGTTAAGTAAAACTCGATTGTAGATTAATTATAAAGCAGTAGAATAAGAGGAAGTGTAATAAACTCAGAACACAAATGCCGTACATGAATTTCTGCTTAATGAGACGCATTATACAGCTGCGTTTTTCCGAATAAATACATAAAATTTACAGTACACCGACCGTCGTATTATGGGAAAAAGCGCCGCTCGTCGATACGGGTATCGGGGCAAGTCGCGTTCGTTCGCGCGAATTTATGGCAACCGGTTTGCGCGATCGACGGAGGAATGTCGGCTGTCGTTTGCGCTTGTCAACTTGCGCGAGAGAAAGAGACACATCGTTGTCGTCGCTTCGTTCCCTGTCGCGCCTTCCCGACAATCCGCGGTACTTTTCAAAGAGATTAGAGAGAGATGCCTCGGAAAAACCACGGATAATGATCGATATTCCTTTGAATGCCAGAGGGAAAATACGGTATCTCTGAGTCTCCGTGAATCAGCAATCTTTATTTAGTTGAACAATTTAAGTTCATCGTTAACCGTTCACCTATGATTCTCATTCACGCTCAGGTGTGCAAGTATTATAATCTCCAGAGAACGATGTCGATTGTATAATGAGGTTCGAAAGATCGGAATTTATTCAGCCACGTCATTGAAATCCTTTAATCCAGGAATATATATCTGATGAAAAGACACGAACAATGTTATTCACTTTTCCTTTTTGCTTTTACAATTCCTAGTTATGATTTCAGAATGAAATTATAAAATTGAAATTATGAGAGTTTTTATCTTGGAGAAACGTGAGGAATCTAAGCGCAATGATTTCAATTAAATTATTTTAATAAAACGACACTGTGTATAGGTCGAATACATTTTACAGCTACTGTCAACCCTCTGCTGGAGAAAAAATTTCCAAGTATTATTACCATTTATGTATTATAACAATATAAAGTATTTCATTCCCAAGGATATGCAGTCGTCTTCAACAGGCTGCTTTTTAACTAATCAAAAATTTAGAATAAGCATTCGATACAGGACAAATATTTGATTAGTTGTCTTAATTTAGTCTGCCGGCCATTATGTGCAATGAAATATCTTATATTCTTATACTATGATTATTACCACCATGCCTTGCCAATGGCGTGACTGTGATATGCAGGTGCGAGTGGTGCGACGTGGAATCGTGCCGCGCAGTCTGCCAGTGCGGCGTTCTCCGCGGTTGCGTGTACCGAACCTGTTTCCAGGTTTTACGCACCGGCGAAGCCGATGCCGGCGACCCGGGTGCGTACATGTAATTACGCCTACCACTACTCTTTTCCCTGCTTGAAGGTGTTCTGAATGCGAGAGCGTTCGTAATGTTGGAAGGATAGAAAAAGCGTCGCGTAAGAAAAAAGGAAAACGGAAAAGGGGCGACTATATGCAAAAGGAGAAGAAGGTAGATCAGTAAGCGGGAAAGGACGCAATGGAAAGGAAAAAAAAGAAAGAAAACGCAGAGGAAATGCAGACTTAAAGTACGGATAAAAGAAGACCAAGTGTGAAATGAGAGAATCATGTACAGGCAAAAAAATTGATAAAGGAAAATCCGAGGAGAGGATTATACATGAGGGAACATCTATTGATATTGGAGGGGAAAATGAAGCAGAAAAGAATAGGAAGAAACTGAAACAGCGAAGCTATAAAGAAAGAGCAGCGTAAAAAGGTGGAAAGGCAATTGGATAGAGTATCTTTTATAACAACTTTCTTGCCCGGTAATTAACTGTTTGCCAATTAATGAGTTGACCGTGAAATCCCTCTACTCGGATTCTTCTGTCTCCCTCTTTTCGTCCGGATTATTATTCTCCCTTGTCCAAGCACATGCATGTAATCATGTAAGTACGTGTGTTTGTATCGTGGTAAAAGGCTACATAAAACTGACTACCGCACCGGCAAATAATTACTCTCAGTTCGCTTGTTGTACTCCTGTATTCGCGACGATAGGACATCGATGATACTTCTACATGTTCTACATTCTCATCTTCTCCTTCCATTCTTGTCTAGTATTAGCGTGTGCTTGTTTAACGTGATAGCAATTTTCGTAACCGCCCCGTAAACGTGAGTTAACAAGCTGACGATCAATTTAATTTGCCGCACTTTCTAAAAGTTTAAAAGTTTTGCTGATATCTACTGTGTGTATTAATAATTAAAAGATAGTGATGCACGATATTAGAATTTGATTAAATAAAAGACGTATACATTAAACCGATGGTATTAAATATGTCCTTATTAAATAAATTGTTGTACCACAACAATTTTGATATTAAATGTATTTTAGGAAGAGAATTTTTCTTCATAAATATTGATCCATTCTGCCTTGCCTATTTACGCTTATATATTAACTATCTCAAATTTAATTAAAATAACATAATTGTAGTATAAAATAATATCGATTAAATGTTATTATATTATATGTTATATAATTCGAAAATTATAATATTGTCATAAAAAATGTCAGGTCACTTGTCAAATCTTTTTAATATAATACTTTTACGATAAATACGGACAGCTGTACTTCCTCTAAATGGTTCAATTTATTGCCTTCGTCAGTACGGACGGCGTGGCTCCAAACCACTCTGGAGAAGCAGCAATTTTCGAGAACCAGATCGAAGTAGGGCACGAAAACGTGGTTGATATATCGAGCATGATAATATGACTGTTGTTAAACCGACCCAATTGCCGCAAATTGCCACTGTCGTTGATTCGACAAACACAGGGATCAAAAGATGCGCGAGAGATCTCTTTTCGGTGGTCACAGGCGCAGAGAGTGAAAGGTTTTATTAATAACAATTATAGGGAGGATCTTGAACGAAAACGATCTCTGGCAAAAGAGGAGAAGGTACCCAATCGTCCGACAGCGAAAGTCCCGGATGTCTCTACTCCTTTACACGGATATACGCAGCCGCCGGTACGTCATTTTACCAAATTAAGTTACGCGTGATGCTCACGTATAAATTATCCCTATAAAACGCATCAGTCATTCCTCTACTTTCTCTTGTCTGCGTATACGTTTGCGTTATGTGCGAGAAGATTCGGCTTCAAAAAAATTCTTTAATCTTGTGAAATTGATGTAGGCATAATCTAGTATCATTTGAAAATTTAAAGCTACTACGGTAGAATTATTTAAAATTAGTGTGTCGCAAAAGATCTTTAAGTGTGCCGCAAAAATTGTAAAGAAGATAAAAAGAAGCGAACAAATTTAGAAATAAGTAAAAAAGCAAGTGAGTAAAATATAAAAAACTTTTTTTTAATTATGAATATGATCAAAATTGTATTTACTCTTATTTTAATCGAAGATGTCATCATTGCAATAAAATCAATTTTAAAATAATAAAATAAAAAATTAAAAAAAAAATAAAAAGTACAACTTTATTTTTTATTTCTGAATGTCATGTGATATCTTAAAAAAAAATGCTAAGCACTGAAGCGCCTAATACTTCACAAAACTTGATTCGTTATTTAATATAATGCAGCAAATTGAAAAAGGCTGAAAAAAACGTACTAAGCTTTTTAAAAATTATTAATCTTTCTCTCTGAGATTTTATGAAGTTTTCTCATTGATCTCATTCAAACTCTAGAATCATAATAAAAAAGAAGGAGAATTTGGGAGATGCTGGTCTATCGAAATAAAAGGAAAATGCAAAAATTGAACGGATCTATTCATGCAATCGTACTGTTGCTGATAATTTTGCTGGATTACGTTATTGTGAAGCGAGAATCTCGTCACAACACGTTCAATCACGGACAATGTTACGTGTCGCTTCCTCATATCAATCGATCGTACGTTTTGCAAAGCATGTTCCTTTTTGTCTCGCAGAATCGTTTCACGAGAACGTCAACGCCGGAGGGTCCGCGCCGCTCCGCCTTTTGCTTTCGTAAGGCCATCGATTCGGTAGAAGATCATTACACTTTACGTGTGTATGTCTCATCAACGACCAGCTTTCACCCGGTAAATGCATACGTCGGTCAGTGCTTTCCATTCGGAGTGCAAGGTCGACGTCAACCAAAATTCCTTTTACAGCACCTTCTGGCTGAACAGTTTAATTTTGTTGATGTAAAATTTTGTTGATGTTGTTGAAATAAAGAGGAAAAATATGAGGAAGTAATAGATATTCATCTTTATCTCTAACATTAAATGAATTTCACATGTTAAACCTGCTGTTTTATACATACACATGCGATTACAAATTGCGATTATAAATTATAAAGGAATATGCTCAAAATCTTCTCTTATAATTTTCTAAAAGAAGTAAAAAAAAATATCTTTCAATGTTGGACTTTAAAGATACACGCAATTTTTTTATTGTTAATTTTCTGGTTAATAAATTTAAATCTATAAAAAATAAATAAAATACAATCCAACTTTTATAAAATATACAGTACAAACTCGTTATTAAAACTTTTACTTTTATGTAAAAATTTTTTCAGATTTTTTTTACAGTTTGGAATAATATAAAAATCTGTAATGAAGTTCAACACAGATTGCGAATAAAAAATGAAATTTTACATTGTGATGAAAGATTGATATTATCTTAAATATTATCTCTTAATTCTTTACATTTTTACCTTCTCATATTCTTATCGCAAAAAAGATATT
>Ga0157364_1007963_pt1 | contig 10974 bp, 7 predicted proteins | sample AttsexASBM2_FD_111476 | JGI IMG/M metagenome (GOLD analysis project Ga0157364, IMG submission 111476) | Fungus gardens microbial communities from leaf cutter ant in Ribeirão Preto, State of São Paulo, Brazil - Atta sexdens ASBM2 | ecosystem: Host-associated > Fungi > Mycelium > Unclassified ... | reverse complement strand
TTCTTACATCTCAAGCGAAACAGTCTATGGGGAATATTTTTAATTTACGTCCACCATGCCGAAACGAATTATTTAAACTACATTATAATTCATTGGTTGGTTTTTTTATTCGATATATCTAACTAGATTCGATTATATCGAATCTATAATATAAGCAAGAACCATCGTGCTAATCGTGTTTTTGATAATCGAGCAGAGATTCCAATAATTTTCTCGTAGGACAGTGGTAACTTGCTTAAGCATCTCTCAACTTAGACGACAAAACCGATGATTTATTAGAACGAGCCGAAAGAAGGTTCAAATTATTTAGTGTTCCTCCTTAGCTCGAGTAGCTTCGACTCGCCGCGAGCATCAACCAGACACGATTGTTGTCTTTTAAGAGAGGCGTGTCCGCCGTTCGTATTCTTTCCCGTCGTCGCAGGTGGGTCAAATGCGAGCGCAAAGGATCGAAGAACTCGTCCGACGAGTTCCAAAGTGGCTGCGGTCGCCGACGTGATGTAATCGTTCATTGTGATCTGCGTTTCGATCGTCCGAACATCGGTAACCGAGATGCCTCGTAAGAGTTTTCTCAAGATGGAGAGCGCTAATCGAGTCCCTCTGTCGGAACAAGTCAATGTCTGTTGCGAAAAAGTTTCCGGTGCCGTGCCGTCGTCGAAAAGTGCGCGAAAGTACGTGAAAGAAATACACAGTTGTTCACTTTTGTAGCTAAGCAAATATTTGCGCTGGGTCAAATTCGAGAGAAACTTTAAACGAAAACGAGCAAAGATGCGAAAGTTATTTTTAAATCACAAGTCACGATAAATATGATAATGATGATTAACGCGCGGCTGTTTAATAAAATTTTTAGAGAATTATAATATTTATTTGAATGTATCTTTAAAATTTTATTGGAATGTATATATGCACGGAAATTTTTGAGAAATTACAGAGAAATGAAATTCACGAAGCATCTCGGTTAACTAATGTGAAGGCTTGCGATTCCCATACAAGTCGAAATAATTTCCCATGGGACCGTCCCTTATGTGGCACTTCTGCGAGAGAATCAAACATTCATTATTTTTTTTTTTTTATAAATATTGCTTCGTTCACAAGAATATAAAAAAAATAGATATTTACTAGTTAAACATTTAAAAATAAATTTTCAATGTGTATTATCTATAATTGATTTTTCACATAAAAAATGCAGAAATTCAACGTGGATTTGTTACGCATGGCGGATTGGATATATTTAAGATCGCGAAAAGATTGCACAGGATTACAAATAATTAAATTATCTTCGACGAGTATGAGGAATTGTTCGCAGCGCACGCTCCACACTTATATTTTAGGAGAGGATTTCCTGGTACAGATAGTATTATTCGCGATTGGAACCAATTCAGGATCATTATTTCAAAATAATTCCGAAAATTATCTACAATACTTTTTATTTTAATTACTTACTTTTTATTTATGCCAAAGAAACGTTTTTAATTAAATGTACCTTCCCAAAAGTTTTCCGACTATTAATATATGTAAGAGTTTTAATTCGTAATTAAAAAGAATGATCCAGAATCGCTACGATCGCGCAGGATCAAAGTGTCACCTGTTGTGAAATTTATATCGGCATTCGTCCGATGCCACGATGTCCATTAGAAGTATGTAGCTAGCCTGCTTGTCTAATCCGAACACCCTCACTTTATACGCGGGAAACATGCGTCTGCGAACAATTTTGCAATCGCAAAAAGACACACCGTACATTAGTTTTGCCGTTCACTGTTAAGTTTAACGTTCTCCGTGAAAACGGAGAGCCGTGTTTAAAATCAACGTCTTCGGATACGGCGATGTTAATCGGATAACTAATTTTAACGATCTCGACAACAGTGAGAAAATATTAATTCTACAAATCTATTTGTGTTTAAGAAGATTTTCGAATATTAAAAGTAAAAAAGACAAAAAAAAATACAGATATCAAGAACAACACAAAGGTGTCGTACATGTTAAGAAATCATGGTTTAGAAAATGCTCGAGATCGTTAACACGAGTTATCCGCGACATTTACATTTTTATGAGTCCACCTTTATTTTTCCTACACCACACAAAACCTCTACCTGTTGTGGAACTTGTATCTGTAGTCATCGGCGGCGACAATGTCCAGTAGAAGGATGTACTTGGCCTTGGCATCCAGACCGGAAACTCGAAACTTCATCTGAGGAAACATTTGCCTAGACCCCCGATCAACACGTACACTTCGATTAGATCGCTTGCTCGATTAAACGAGCTAACTTATTTTTACTTAAATTAAATATCATGCAGCTATCGCGCTTTATCTTATTATCGTTAGACTCATATCGCGTTTATGTGTTATCCTAGGATAATTTATGTAATAAGACGAATATAACATTCCCGTGAATAATAAGAGAGTTTAGATCCAAATTTAATTGGGTGTTCCAATATGTTACCATAACTAATATGCACAATGTTATACACCTATTTTCTTACATCATAATATAATTAACAGAAACATAATATGTATCTGTACACGTGATCCGAAAATAAATAATTTATCATTTATTTCTGCAAAGCACAAAAATAATGTGCGATATATTTCCGACATATATAAAAACATTAAATTTTAATTTAGAACACATTTATTCTAGAATTCGCGAAAAACGAATTCTCGTCTCTCGCGAGAAGCGATTTCGGCTCGGAAGTCCTCGCTCCTGAAACAAGCTCGAAAGGGATGAAACGCGTGCACTCGCACAAGGAACGTCACGCGGCCGCGAGTCACGTCGGCGACATCTAGTAAATCCTGAAAGGTCGGAATAGAAACGTGCATGAGTCAATCCCAGCCGCTGTCAGACAGCGGACGTGCCGCGCCGTTGGCTTTCGAGGCGCACGTTCCCTGGAGTAAAAACCGGACCGGGGACCTCGTTCCCCAGGTTAGACCGACGACGATCAAGATGCGTTCGGCCGAAGTGCGCATGGAGGAATTATATTCGCCCGACGAAGAGGAGACTCATGACCGGCGTCGCTCGAAAGAAAATCTGGAAAATCGTCGCTCGGATTCACGTTTTTCAACGGAATCCGGACATGTAGCTCGCCGATTCTACAATGAAAATTACGTGCGACATGTTTTTCTTGAGAAAAGCCGCCGCGCATCGGGATTCCATACGAGGGATTACATCGGAGTTGTGCCTATATATCTATCGTCCTGCACGCGCCAATCATGTATAAAAAAAATTAATGCAGTATATAATGCTGTATATTTTTTTATATCATAAATTCTTCTTTGAAAAATCTAAAAAATAATACATGCACTTTGATTAATTAGTATTATCATTATATGTACACTTTAAATCCAAGTGTGTAATGCTTTCATATATGTGTCTTTTCAATGTAAGTTTTCCAAAAATATAACATTATATACTACACGTTTAAATGTATAAGATACATCATACTCGTATCGTTATCATGATTTCAAAATTTTCTTAATAAAAATTATAATACAATTCAATAATAATGATTGTAGACGTAAGATTAAAATGTTACACGTTCATATCATTATATATTTATTATAATATATTTACATCTAGCACATAATATCAATAAAATACTTATGTCTATCACAAAAGTGTACAACATACTATTACTTTCTTTGTAATATGATTCCAAGTTCCATCGCACCGAAATTATAGAATTTTATGAAGATATTTAAGAACTATTATTATACCTTCAAACTTATTGGTACGCTTCAATGCTGAACTTTTTGCAACAAAAAATTTTATTATCACGATTAGATGCTAAGAGCTCATCAAGCTTTTAAAAAATATATTAACAGATCTCAAGACATTATGATGTATATATTTAAAGACAACAGTATACAAGGAGTCTCGTTTAAGCTCTATAAGTTCAGCAATAAATAGTCATTAATAACAGCAAACAAAAATTTCTAATTCTCCTGATTCTTTGCTTCAATTAAAAAGTAAGGATGTGCTGTATGCGATCGAATGTATAATAAATCACTTTTTCAATAAGTAAACGAATAAAAAATAAATATTGACTGTAAAAGTCTTTAAACAATAAAATCAGAATGTCAAATAATGGAGAAAAATTATTTCATAAGTGTTTCAAATTTATCATAAATACACAGAGACAAAAATGAAATTAATCAATTATTAGAAAAAAAGATCGCGAATAACAACTACCGAATATCGATTGAAGACGATTACCAAAAAGGGCCGGTTGTTCGTTTCGCGACATCACTGGGATTTTTGGTAGCATCTGCCTACTGTCCGTTGAGACATTCTCCGTCGAATTCCCGGCGCGAACGAGGATAGGACAAGATCTCGGCGCATTCGCTCGCGATAAACGAGCACCGTTCTCATTCACGTCAAGGAGGACATTAAGCCGGATTATCCGCGCTATGTGAGCCAAAATATCCCGCGGGAGGAGACATGAGAATCCTGCGATGAACGTAAGTGCTGTCAGCGTTGCATTGCTAAACAAATGCTACGGAACGCTAATATCTATTCGACGACTATGTGATCGCTCGATTGTATAACGCTAAGATACTTTATTTTCGCCTCGCGAAAATACGTTATTTCGTTATATCACGTCCGGCCCGTCTTTACAACGGCACTAAATCAATAGCAGGGTACAAAATTATAATAGAAGTTATGCTGTCTTATATAATTCAAAGAACAACTTACAATCCGGCGGTATTTAACTTAGAGCAATTAAAAAACAAAAATGACACGCTACAAATTTCCTAAACGTTTTGCGTGAGCGTCATTATCTTTAATTAATTCACAAGATCAAATTAATCAATGATACGATGCGTTATTGATCTGTGTTTTGAATTGATTAAAAAATCAGTCAGAGACGTATATAAACAACCATCTTCTAACAGACATTATATTCATACCTGAAGTTAATTGCTGCGAAAATACATAAAAGCAATAAAAAATATATGATACGGAATCTGGACGCAGATATCCAAAATACTGGGATGCGAACGGCACTACATTATTTAACGACTACAAACGAGAATCTTTAAAAAATCGGGCGTATCTATATGTTATTACTTTGAAATCACACGCAGTGTGTGGTTAAGATTCATCCGGTTGTCTCATATATCATAGAAGCGACGCGATGTCGATTTCTCGTGACACAACGCGACCTTCTTTTCCGTTGTACATAATTCTTAGCTGATATATCTGCTAATGAGTGACAATACGGGTAAACAAATTACGAACCGGTCGTTGTCACCGCAAGAAATTGCTGAAAGTTGTAAATCGTCTGATAAATGCGCCTTTGAGAGATTTCGTTTTCACCGCAGTTCCTTCTTTTCTCTACATTTAACGATGATATATCGTCACACGAAACGGTCCGATAAGATATTTGCCACCGATCGAAAGCAGCTGTCCGTTTGTCCCGAGTGACATACGACTACCACATTTCCCTGATCCAAATTTGGGGACACACTGCCGATCAAGACCATCGTTGTAGTAGGTCAAAGCAACCCAAAGTATAAGCATGTGTTCCTTCATACGATCTTTTTATAGCTCTCTCTATCTCTGTTATCCATTTTTTAAACGGTTTTGTATATTTTATATATTTACGTATATTAAATACGAAAGTAAAATAAAATTTATTGACATAATATGTTTTATATATTTGTATCATTGTTTTAAATGTAATATCTTAAATTTTTTATATAATACCTTAAACTCACTTGAACAACAAAAAATGAATGATGAAATCAATTGAAGATTTTTTTTCATAGTATTGTTTATTTTGAATGCTCAACCAGAGAGATAGCTTTCTTTAGAATAAAAGGTATAATATTCCTTAGGAAGTCGAAAAGACTGTTTGACTTTAATGGTGAGCCTCCTCCCAGTAGATTACAGGAGAGGACTTTTGAAGTCTGAAGACCGAAGCCTTATTGGCAGCGACCAAGTCATCAGAAGTATTTATTGGATACGATCCGTATCCTCATTATCATGTGGTATGTTGCTGTTGGGAAGAATGAGAAATTAAGTGCTAGATCGCGTTTGATTATTGTCGACGTCGCGTCAATGTCTATGTCGGTAATAATATTAAAAATTACATCATAAAAGAAGTGATCGTGTGCACGATAAATTGTATTCAAGAAAATTAAAAAGATATCAGATTAAAAAGATTCGGTCGATGATAGCATTCTTTTCTACTTTTATTTCGAGATCGAGCAGACCCACGATAAATAGAAATCATGTAATTTTTCGGTGCTATGAAATTCATGTAAATTTCCCAGAGAGCAGTATAAACGTAATTTATACATAAACGTAATATTTTAACGTAATATTATACGTAATCCTATTGTTCTTAAGTTTTGCCAGAACAAATTAAAATGTGATGTAATAATCTCGATATCGAAATTCATGTTAAAATATTAAGGTGGCGTGAAATGAGAAGTCAACGGTGTTCGTTTATTCATTTATGTACATATGTATACGGCGCTACGCTTATGTTCTGCGATTATTGCTATTAAATATGTAGGGGGTACGACGACACAATTACATGAGGAAAACGATAATAGCGACCGTGGCAATATCAGATTATGATTGATTTGCGGAGGTATCGCGCAATGAAATGGAATAGAATACAAAATAAAGTGCGACGTAAAACGGGTAACTTTGTTGAGGCACCTGCTCCGTCCGACATTCGATCATCCGGCGTTCCTTCCTCGTTTGTAATTCTTCGTTACAATGTTCAAAGGGCTTTACACATAGCAATCTTCCTCTCTTTCTCTCTCTTTCCCAAGTGCACCGCGTCAGTTTATTTCCCATACGGCATATGGTATACTTTCATTTTCGAGGCTCTTGATCGATCCACAGTGCGCGAACCTATATCGCGGATATCATCACTAATAAGTTGCGAGATGCTAATCTTTTTAATCGATATATAATTTATGCCTTATTCTCTCCACATACAATGATTGTGATGATCATGATGGTCGCAATTAACGATCAATTGGATAGACTCATTCTTTTTATTCTTTGTATAATCCTATCAGATTAATTGTTACTTTAAATCTATGTGTCTCACATAATTTAACTAAAATTAGCATATGCAAATACGTTTAATTAATTGCATGTTATATAAATATTAATTATTCATATATTAATTATGTGTGCAGAAATACGTGACATGTATTTTGTTTCTTCATTTCGATCATTTCAATTTAAAAAAAAATATATATTGGGTTGTCCGTGCTGACTAACCTATATAATTTAATAAATGTATATATGTCAAATTTAAATCTTCTGCGTTTCAATTTTCCTTCAAAATCGGCACGAATTTTCCGGACAACCCAATATATTTTTATATATGTATCACCGAAGCTTCTTTTTCTCTCTCCTCTAATTCTTTTCTCTATCTATCTTTCTCTTTCTTCTTTCTTATATCATTTTCACATTGCTCTTTTTCATTTTGCTCTTTGTAATTATAACTATTGCTTCTTATATTAATCTTTTTTTTATTTTCTTTATATATTATTTTAGTATTATGTTCATTGTTTTTATTCTTTTTTTCTTTATATGTTCTTAGAGCACTTGCTCTAGAATAAACAATTTATCTACACAGAAAGAACGGTTTTGCTGAAATACCTATCTAAAAATTTAATTGGATACAAATCTGAAAATAATTTTTTGTTTGGATCATTAAAATAATTATATAGAACGCTTAAACTGGAATGATTGCAGTTAACATGCAATCATTACAGTTTAACAATGTTAACATTCTAAATTAAAACTTTTCGCAGTATTGTAATCTAAAAATATTTAAGCGTTTAAGCATAGAAATATTTTGATAATCAACAAAATTATTTCAGACCTGTATCCGGCTAAATTGTTAGATACTTCGACAAAACCGTTTTTCCAACTTTCTCTCTCTCTCTCTCTCTCTCTCTCTCTCTCTCTCTCTCTCTCGCTGCATTTTGCCTCACGCACGCGGAAGTGGTTTGCCAGTTTTGGGTTTAACCACAGAGGTGCACTTCCGGAACACCCAGTATACGTGCTCGGTACTGCGCTTTCCGCGGTATACGGCAGGTGGAAGAGAGATCGCTTCCACGAAACCCAAGGAACCCACGGTGATGTGCAAGAGCACGACAACGACGAGACGACGTGATGCGACGAGCGAAGCGTGCACATACATCCTCTCATCGTCGACACAGTATATGTACACACATACGAACGCATGCATCTCTCCTCTTCTCTCACGCGACGACATTGCGTGAGCTTTCCTCGTCGCGTCTCACCGAAACCTCCGCTGTCCTTCTCTCCCTTCTCACGTATTTGTTTCTCGAACGGCGCTAATTTTCGGCGTTACGGCTCTATCACCAGTGCCCGATCTAAACGCGCGGCAGCCTCGGGCGTTCTTTCGACGTTTCGTGCCGACCCTATGGCTTCTGCCTCGTTAACAAGAGATGGAGAAACGGTGTGCGGTTGCACACCGATTGAATATGCGTATACCGCACACATACATACATTGTTTTACTCGACAAAGCTCTCACTGCGTCGAGTTTCTATAGTCGCGATGATCGCCGATCGTTATTAATACAGCGAAACGTGTTAGATAATTTCTCGTTAAACAATTGATCACAATGTTGGGCAAAAAATAGGAAAGAGAAACAAAATGTTTCACAGAGACTAATTTTTTTCCATATACATTAAGATTATTAAAAAAAGAAATCCCAAATTTTCAATTGATATTAATAATATTCAATAATCTATAATTCTTTCTTTTTCTATCTCTATACGGTTATCCATTCTTATAATTACTTATAATTTATATAATGGAAAAAAAAAGAAGAATAAAAATACTTAAAAATTTTTCTTTCACGTAAAATTCTTGGACGAAAGTGGTTCCTATGAAACAATCTCATTCGTACAAGTATCGTACTTATGTAAATCTGAGAGCCTCATTGAGCGAATAAATAAGGAGAGACATAAATAAGAAGAAAAAGAAAGGGGGGGAGCCACTTATCACAAAATCTCTTACGATATTGTCGATGAGTAATGATGACAAATAGGAGAAAAAAGGGACAGTACAAGCACACAGGTGCATGTTGCTGTTGCTATTGCCGTTGCTGTCTCTTCACTGTTGCGAGAGTCACGCAGATATCTCGATAGAGATACTGCATCTGCCGTTAGTTCGATGAAACCAACCGCGAATTTATGACGCGGACGGACGCACGATGTATCGTTCTATGTAATTGTCATATGAGAGAGAAAGAGAGAGAGAGAGAGAGAGAGAGAGAGAGAGAGAATATAAATCGCACAACGCCTTATTTACTACAGACGCTGGTTTCGCGCTTCCGACATTTCTTCATAAATGCAAACGCATTATTAAGGAAGAAAGCAGAAAGATAAAGATGAATAAATAAACGTGAAAATAACTAACAATAAATGATTTAAATATATTTAAAAAAACGCGTTAATATTTTTATATTTTACGTATCCAAGAAAACAAGAATTATATTTAATTTATTTTATCGTTGTTGTACAAACTTTTACTGATTTACAAATTTTCGAGGCTCGAATGGGATTTTCTTTATCTCTTTTTACGCTGCAATTAAGAAAGGCCTCGAGCCCTTCACGTGCGCGGTTTCTTTCTCGCAGCGCTGAGAAATTCAAACAACGTGCCGATGGAACGTTACGACTTTGCACGACTAATCGTTACGATTTCTCTGGGTCGTGGCCGGAGGCCGTAGAAAAAGAACCCTCGTTATTAGCCTGGCGAGAGCGAGCTCCCCGGTAAGGCGTAACGATGCAGTGCTCGTCGTCCGGCAACGGCAACAGCAACCGTAACGTCTGTAACGCGCATACCCGTCGCATCGCATCGCCTTTATGCAACATGCAGCTCGCCAAAGAGCTTGGACCGATTCTCCCCGCCTCCACCGTCACGCACTCATCGATAAATCGAAAGGGGGGAATCGTTATTTACGGCGCGTCATTACACACGACGCGCCACCGAAAGAATCCCGCGCAACCCGGTAGCTTTAAGTTAATTTATTTTATCGCTAAGACCGCGCTACGCGCCCACCGATGATTTGCTTTCGCGTCCCTCTTTCGCATGCCCATTTATTTCTCTTTCTCTCTTCGCCAATCTCTTATACTCCTTATCTTTCTCTCCTTCTTCAAGTCTTCTCGTCGATCTCAGCCTACGTAACGGGTGATACGCGAATCGTACACGTGGTACATATAAAAGTCTTCCCCCCCCCCTCTTCCCCGTGAGTTTCTTATTAAGAGATTGAGCTTTTTGCTTTTAACATTGCTAAATGACTCCTGTTTGAAACAAAAGTTCGCATGCACGAAAAAAAAAACGATTTTGTTGAAGTATCTAAAAATTTAGTTATAGATACAGATCTGAAAATTATTCTGTTCAATATCATCAAATTAAATACGTAAAATGTTCAAACTCGGTTGCCATATATATAGAAATGCTTTTTGCAGCATTGCTTATGCTTGCTCTTTTCCGTAGGCAATTAGAATTAATCAATAATTTTCTATGTGAATTATACATATGTCTCGTCAATATGAAAATCTGTAAGTTTTAATAAAAATTTCTTAATGTCGAAGATCAACGACTTGTTTACCTCCTTCTTTACTCTTCCTTGCGGAAGCACCAGTTACAAGGACACGGTTCATCGTATCTTTCACGCTTTCCAAGGTAAGAAGCACATAAAATATAGGTTTAAGAAATCGTACGACTCTGCGCAAAAGGGACACCGCGTCGAGAAAATTAAAAAATCCTCCCGCAACCACACCGTAAATCAGCCCCGTCACCAACACGTCCTCCCCCCCCCCCCCCCCTCCTCACCCCTCTTCATTCTGAATCCCGATGAATCAATCGCGCTGTATATCACAAAATTATCGCGTGCACTTCCAGCGTCGTTATTTTAATCTGCTTACGCTGTTACGTCTCGCAAATTTATCGACATGTCTCATAACGATA
>Ga0157364_1007961_pt1 | contig 10975 bp, 5 predicted proteins | sample AttsexASBM2_FD_111476 | JGI IMG/M metagenome (GOLD analysis project Ga0157364, IMG submission 111476) | Fungus gardens microbial communities from leaf cutter ant in Ribeirão Preto, State of São Paulo, Brazil - Atta sexdens ASBM2 | ecosystem: Host-associated > Fungi > Mycelium > Unclassified ... | reverse complement strand
TACGAAAGTTTTGATTCGACTCCGCGAGTCTTTTGGTATAAAGTACCGCAACCGAGTAAAATGCAGTCGTTCGCATATTGTTGAACGGACAATTGAGCGCGCGTACGTTTTCACAAGATTGCACTTAACGCATTGCAATTATTTTTGTAGTCGATGTAATGCGAGAGCAATATCGAAGAAAAGCTTAGTGTAAATTGCTGCTGTACGTGAAACATGAGAATGTTAACCTTACGTTTTAATGTTAAATCTATCGTAATACAATAAATTAACAATCAAGCTTATTGCAAGAGCGAACCAAAAATTAGTTCACTGTTTTCCATTACTTTAACTTTAGAATTTATTTTCTTTGTTTTTACAAAATGTGAGTTAGCCTAGAAATTCTCAAGTAAGAAATGAACGCCATCCTATATATATATATATATAGAGCAAACCAAATGCTTTTAACTTCCATTAGCAAAGATTTTCAAGAAACAAAGCAAATTATATAAAAATCTGAAAAATTCTTGTATTAAAGCTTTAACAGTGAGTTTTTACTACCATAGAAGTCCGATTGTATTTTTTTTTCATTTTTTACAAATTTAAATTTACCTATCAAAACTCACAATCAAAATATTAATGAGTTAAAGATTTCAGTTACGGAGGATTAAGATAGAATAAGATAGATATTCTCTCATATACTATATGCATATATTCTTCTATCTTAAGCATCGTCCTGTAAGTGTGACAAATAAATCAAAGGTTGTCTAAAGATGTTTATGTAAGTATTTAATCTGTTACTAAGAAATCTCTAGGTTAACCTGCTGTTGCAGTAATCTATTATTAAGTAATGTAATGCAAAATGCGTAATAATGAGAAAAACTCAACTGTTAACGATTCAACATCTGCAACATCTCGTTGAAAGATATTGTTTCTGTTGGATATTATTTATGTCTCCTTGCGTTATTAAATCGAAGACAAGTTAACGAGAGAGCGGCGACTTACACGATCTCCACTATAGAGCAATGTAAGCAAACAAAAGCAAACACAGCACCGATTATTCGACGGTAAATGGATATTTCGTTTCGATCGCATCGTGCTTTCTTAAATGCTTGCAAGTCCGCACGTGTGAGACAATATGGTGAGAGTGTCGACCTTGCACTGGCCTCGGCCGAAAGAAGAGAGAAGAAAAAGAAAAAGAAAGAGAGAAAAGAGTCTCCGCGCGAGATCTTGCGGTCCACGAGAATCCTGTTACACCGGTATTTCCATGCTGCACCAAAGCACACTCGCACTGCAGCCGTGCAATTCTCTCTTGTCCGCATCTTACTTCATTATGATCATTGCTCTGCGATGCGCACGACGTCAACGAAATCAACCCAAGTGATATATATTCTCCAATTGAAGAATATTTCAATCCAAGTGGTAATATCTCTTTTATTTTAATCCAAGATTTAAAAATAAATTGTAACATAAAAAACTTGGCTGCTAGAACAAATATATTGTAACATTCATAAGCATATTCCCAAGTAACACTTAATTGTCAAGATGACGTCTTGACTGAGAAACTTGATAAAAAAGTTTCACTAAATTTTATGTCAATTTAACGTTACTGTGGCACTGCGTGTTACTTGGATATTAACCTTTAAGTGAGTAGGTAGGTGGAGTAGCAAAGCACCTCAGGCATAGTTTTCTTACAAACTTCTTGCTCTGAAAAAGGAAAATACAATAAAAAGTATTTCCCAGATGTCCAAAAGTTTTAAAGTTTATTATTTCCACATTCTTCTGTCTCATAAAGATATAACTAATGTATTGAACTATGATGTAAAATATCAGTAAAAAATATAATTATAAAAATAAAAGCTTTGGACTTATTAATGTATCTTTAGACCACCTAGTTAAAGATTAAAGAGATAGCAATGCCAAGGCATAGTTTTTCATGTTAAATATTTTTGAATTATTTATGTTAAATATCTTGTTATCTTATTGCATTGCTTTGCGATGTTCATGAAATATTTCGAAAAAGAAATGATTTATTCGATAAATTTATTATGCATTGCGTAAATGTTATGTCCAAACAGAGAGTACAAAGTATTAATGCGAAATAAATTGCGATTTTTTAATTAGGAGTTATGCCTCTTTCAAGTTTAGCAACTTTACGAAATTACTTTCCTGCGATCGACTTGACTGGCTTCCCAATTTAAAAATCATCGAATAACAAAATATGTTTTCGCTGAATTTTGATGTTAGTGAAACAGTCATAAGAAAATTAATTCTCAACAAATTTTTTTATTATCTGTCTCAAATGTTTCTTCCGACCGCCAATCGATTGACTTTTTTCGACCTCCGGCTCCGTCTCGAAACATTCGAGCGACCGAAATGCGACACCTCAACCACTTTCCTTTCCACTATCGACGTAGTTCAGGTTTCAGGCTCGAGTTAAGAGCTAGCTTGTCTGAAGCTCAGACTTTGCGGACGGAACTGGTCTCTCGAATCCCACCCGTCGTAGATCTTCACGTGTATTCCCTTCGCGAGACGATACGTGTTTGCGTCTGTCTCGAAGTTTTATCCACGACTGGCAGACCACCAGAGACTCTTTCTAAGATTTTTTTGAAAGTCGGGGAGAATGGCAAGCATCTTTTTTCTTTCCTTTTTCCATGGTATTAGCCACGTTGGCACTCAATACAAAAGTTCGTTATTAAACTAAATATTATTAAAATAAATATCGTTGATATTGTATTTAAAATATACACAAGGAATAATAAACGATTAGAAGATCATATATGTGAATAAATAAGAGTTTAAAGCCTATAACAGTCGAAGCTGGATTTTAGATACTTAAATAATTTCCATGTGAATTTATATATCAAATATAATATAGTTATTTGAATTGCGCGCTGAATTGATTTTTTCGACTTATAAACGCAATTAAATTACTATAGTAATATCACAAATTAAATTGACAAGCAATTTAATAATTTGACTACTCAATCAGGCATCCTATTAAAGAGATGTTAATATACTGAAAAACTTTAAATAAATTTTAAATAAACTTTAAATATACATAAGGAAATATCAACGATGTAAAAATTGCATGTTTTTTTTTCACAATTTAAACGTGATCAGAGAGCGATGCGGAGGACAATTTCAACAGCGAAACTGTTGACTACCCGAATCATTTATTGCACGAACGCGAGTACAAATATTTTCCGTGGAATACACTGCAACGCCATAGTGTTGGGAATTTTTAGTAGCCAGACAGACACGTGTTTATTACGCATCAGTGTCACGGAATATGCATGAGCAAGCAACGCTATATTTCCGACACCCATCAAATGTTTTGCAAATGGATTATCACGTATTGTACATAGATATTGCCTATTGTCTACCAGTTTTCATCAACGGGTCAATTTCAATTTATAATTGAATTGTAAAATGGACCTATCAATATGCCAAATATAGACACATCGATAATAGCTGATCACGGACAGACTGTCATATAGCATATAAAAAAAGAGAAAATGCAGGGTCATCATTTTCGCAACGATAAATCTGGGAAAATGGCAAGAAACGTTGAACTAATTAATGAGAAAATTAATTTCTCATACTAACGCGGAATACGCCGTGCAAAAAATTGCAGGTTCTTATCCTATCCTCGTGATAAGTATCGGAAAAACGGCGAGAATGTGTCGGATTAATTTTAATCAGGAAATTAATTTTCAATTCTATCATGGGATTTGCGAAAAATCCAATTTCCTCGATGTAATACTGAATCAAAGACACATTTCCGATATTTCCGCACGGATATTTATAGGCTGTAAGAATTAGATATTTTACGACATGCTCTCCTGGATATTAACAACACATAATTCTCTACATTCCTTTTTCTTTCTCCGCCTAGAGGGTATCGTTCGTTTTTTCCGGACCATTGCCAATCGGCTTAGCAAGTGAATTAAGAAAATTCGCGTTACGTAACCTCTAAGTAAAATATTAAAGCGTTAGTTAACTTCCAATAAGTTCTCGAACCTTCGTGAGACTTTCGCGTCTTCCATTATTAAAGGTTCCCAACCAACAAGCCAGTGATATCCTGCGAACTTTTGATATTAAAATACTTGAATGTCCGGATCGTATCAAATGGAATATTGAATCTTTTAATCTCAAGATTCCCACGAAATGCTGGATATTTGAATCTTCAAATGTTTTCGACGCTGAACTTTTAACATCGATTGTAGAACCGTAAATCTGAAGTACTGTATTCGTGAAATATCTATTGTTCCCTCTCATGTCTGCTACACAATTGACTATAAATTCCAGATGCGCTTTACAAGCAGATATACTCAGTAAATCGCTTTTCAATTCATCCCTTATATCCGGGGCGATATCCGTAACAGCGGGTTGCAGTTGCAGTCGCGGCGATCTGGAATCCATTCTCTAAATCGTACTACAGGGACGTTCTTGAGAGGTTCTTCGACTCGCCGAAGAGATTACGGGGAAGGAGGGGGAGTGCTTCAGTTACTATCGGACGAAGTTCCGTTTTCTAAGACCTCGGGGGAGAAGATATTCGCACTACACCACACCAAACACAATAAGAATTTATATCGATCATATATAGCCATACACGATATACATATAATATTTTATATACATATAATTTACAGCTGCACGAATTTTGTATTAAAAAGATATATATATATATATATATATCTCAGGATATTCAAAACAAAGTTCCATTAAGACATATATTATACATCACAATCACATTTTCATTAATGATCAATAATCAGTATTAATAATCATCACGCACATGAATATATGAATGATTATGAAAAACAGATTCAATAATTATTTTATATGAAACCTGATGCTGTTAAAATATCGTTCAGATATTGTGAAACAATATCCGCAATACTACATGTGACACATAAAGTAATTAATAGACTTCGATATTAAACATGTTTATTGCAAGTCAATGTGAAAGTCTAATTATTAACAAAGTAAAAATAGATATTAGATATCAAAGAAGCAATGTTAACCTAATTCTTTAAATAACATTTAGTTATTTTTCACTTCCATGTGTGTCATCTTTCAATTCATTCAGCAATGTAAACTCGTAAATGCAGATCCCTTTCGATCGACATCCCTTTCTGCTCGTCCCTTTTACCCTTTCAAGCGATTTCAGAATTGTGCTGCAAGAAAGTATTCCTGAATCGCGGCTTTCTGGGCCGGTTCCAAGAAAACTCTCTCTACAAACTCCTAAGTTGGCGTACTCTACGTCTCACCACCGGAATGTTCCCGATTTCGTGATGTTCTTCTTCCTTTTATGCGTCCAATAAAGTACTGCATAACTACTGACCGCGAAGAGATAACGATCCGAAGTTGAATAGTTCCCATCATTCGCTAAAGTGCGGTTTATACAAGTTACACAGTTCACATTCACATAAAAAAAAAAACAGATGATTTCTTTCAGACTCTCCATCTCTTTATATTCATCATCTATCAACACTTCTAGATACAATCTGGATCTCAATCTGTAGACCCCGCTTACGTCCGAAAGATTTATGAATTATTTGTCATCATCTTTTTTTCAAGAGACTTTTTTTAGATAAACTCCGTTCCGCTCAAGAGAATCCGAAATTGAAGGGCACCTCCTTGGAGAGAGCCTGCGGGAATTTTGAACTCACCGAGGGTGTGGTACTCCGATGGGTAACCGATCTGGGAACTGGCAGGGATGTGTTCTTAGTATTGGCCGGACCTCCGTTGCAAGGCCTCTGGCCAGTGTCTCGTCGGGAAGGCGGTGGGGGTGGCGGCAATGACATGGGTCGGCCGCCACTCCTAGTCGGATGCTGCGGCACAGCCTGGAATTGGGTCCAGGACTGGCGCGGTAAATATCCCGTCGTTACATAGCCGCCCGATATGAACTGTGCTGAGCCGTTCAGATGCGGCGGCGTCATTACCGCCGTTTGCTGCGCTGTTTGTCCACCGTTTCGCATCTTTCGCACGCCGCTGGGCTCGTCCTTGATTCTCAACTCTGCTGCAGATGACACCGATGCTGATTGCTTGAGAGAGAGGAAGCTACGTCAACGCGTTGCACGTCCAATCGCAATGGTCCTTGGCACAACGCGCGTACCTCTCATCATCGAAACGCGCGCACATTTGTGTTTCGTCACTGAATACTTTCAAGTTTCTGGAGATTCGAATCTTGTTTTTATTAAAGAAATATGTCTTTCGAAGCTTTTAACAAAGTTTATTTGATTTATCTGTAATTAGAAAGATTTTAAGAAATCATTTAAAATAATACAAACATTTATTTTGTTCTCTTATAACTCGGGTAAAAATTAATTTTACAAAAACATGTTTAGTGGATCGGAATATGGATTTGAAATAATATTTTAATTTGTGAATCTTTTTCCGAGAAGAAGATTAGAATGTTAGCACATCTACAGACTTATATAAGATAAAAACGCTTTTATTATAATTCGCAGATGCTTTCCGACAAAGCTATAGTTCCGTTAGTCCTTTTTTTTTCTTTTTGCGCTTCCTATCGCATCCATTTTGTCGTTCTTCGTTATATAACGTTAAGCTATCGGGGCAGAACAAAGTGGTAAAGGACGCGACTGTATCAGCAAGAAGTTCCAAGGATAGTTCGATAAAAATGTAGCGGTACAAAAAGGGTATCCAATGCAAGAGAGAGAGAGAGAGAGAGAGAGAGAGAAGAGAATCGAGCAGTCGTCCTCGTTGTATTGCGGCTTTTTCCGCGAATGAAGCTCCAGAACATGGGCTGCTCTCGAGAGCCTCTCCGTAAACGAAATCGATTTCACGGACGTTTTCGAGAGTTCGAGCAACACGGTCGATGTTAACGGAACAAGAAGTGTACCTCCTCGATTTTTATTGCTGGTGATGCAACATTTTGTTTGATTGCAAAAAAAACTTAATAGCTGCAAAAATTCTCGTATCTCTGGAAAAGTTTTAGTGCAAAATTATGTCGTAAACCATAAAACTGCACCCAACTAATATTATCGTAACTCAACCTGGATTACACGGAGCTGAAGATGTCGCAATCGGATTAACTGACGCCTCGAGAAAGTGTTACAAGTTCAGTGCCAAACGTGAAATGTTCTTTCTCGTAAAAATAGAAAACATCAATCGCGACAACAATCTAGGTCAATCCGAGGAAGTGGGGGGAGGAAGTTAAGACTGATTGGGTGTAGGCGCGATCAGATTAAATTTCGGCTTTGCGATGGCACGTGGTTGGAATATCGATTGGTAAAGAGCCGCGACGAAAGAATTCTCGGTCACAACAAGAATAAATTATATGAACTAGCTTTGATAGCTTTACTTCTCGTAGACAAGACGAAGAAAGGACGATAAAAAAAGTAACGAGTCTTGAAAGAGGATATCATATCTCTTGAATCTTTAATCGTATCTTTAAATCTTATATTTTCTCTTTCTGACTCGAGAATCATTATTCATATTCACATTGGTGATCGCTTCGTGATCTTTTGTATCAGTGCCATTGGTAAGAAGAAGAGAAAAAGAGTGTGATCGTGTCGAGGATCAACGTCGACAAAGGGAATAAATGGATCGTTTGGCCGATATATCGATTGCGAAGAGAGAAAATAGACGGCTATCGTGACTCGTTTCTCGCAATCACACGGGCGCGATCCGACACGCTCGAATAATTTTCAGGGTGGCAGCTTCCGCCGGAAAGTCCGCGTGCCCACCATCACCCTAGAAGATCGGGTTCGCTGCACTATCGATACCTGATGCGGCATTAAATCGCCGAGTTGGACGGTGATTAACTTGCGGCTGGCGCAGATACTCTCGAACAAGCGGAAGCGAAACCGGCCACGACTCGGCCTTTCCGCTTTATAACCGCGGGAATGTCTAGAAATTCGCTCCGCGTTGTTCATTCATTCTTTTTCACGCTTTTTTAATCACGCTTATGACACGCGTAACACACATCCGCGTTAACCAGATTTCACAACAAATCTTACATAAATGCATCGCATGTTCGGCGCACATATGTACATATTCATTTTATTACTATTAAATGCTATGATTGGTCGGAGTATCCCACAGCTATCGAACTTCGAAAGACTAGAAAGTTTAACCTGGTGGTTATAACGATTAAAAGATTAAAATTAATTTGTATGAATTTTTTTAACAAAGGTTTATAATTGAGTGGGTCCAAGAAATCTGCTATCAGCTTTCTGTCAGCTGGAGGATTAACAATAAATATAGATGAATAAAATATAGATATGTACTCTTCTTCTACTTGAACTCGGAATTGAACTGTAATGTCGCATGTATTTGTAGATTTGTGTCACTGTATGATGCGCCATAAACGTGGCTACTTGAAACAAAACGTGAACAAACGGCGTTTTGCGAAGGATGAATCGCTTGAAGTACGAACGTATTGTTTGCTCATTTTCAAGTAGACTCTCGTTTTCGGTCACCGCTTGGCCTTTGTCCTCACCGTGATCAGTGAAAACGTGAGAATATATGTATCAGGTACAAAGGAAGAATTCATTACGTCGCGCGGGCATAATTGAACCGTTTATTTATGTTGCTTTTAGATCAATCGTTGATGATCGCACTTGTACACTGATGCTAAGATTTTTTTATATTCGAAATTGTTCGAATAAATCATATAATATTAATTCTAAAAACAGTCAACTCATGATAAATCAAATTGAAATTAAAGTTTCGAATATTAATTATGCGAACGTAAGTATATAATAATTATGATTATTGGAGAAATTCGAAATTCGACAAATTTTTCATCTATCCATTAATCTTTTAATAATCTAAAATAAATTCACATTCCTCTTTAAATTTATATTACATGTTTTTTTTTAACATAATTACTTACATTTTTAACTCCAACAATGTATCTCAATTTTCACTGTTCTCTTTGATAATTTACAATTAAATAAGATTAATAATATTCTATTGATGAAGATTCCTTAGAACGTTTAGATAAAAATAAATGCAATTTCTTTTTAAATTGTAAAAGAATTTACACTAAAAATAATAATGTATAAATAGCATTTACACAATTATCGAATTTATAAGATTAGAGTATCCTGATGGTGACCCACATTTTCTTAAATAAAATAAAGGACAACAAATCTGAAAATTTTAGGATTCTGTTCCCACATATTTTCAAATTTGTGACTGTCAGAATTTGTGCACTATAACATTTTTTTATTGCACGGTATAATCACACAAATTGAGATAACGCGCAATTTTCTGATAGTTCGAAACTAGTTCGATTGTATTAGAACAAATTTGATCTAAAATAATAAAAGGTTTGAAATACAATAATAAAAAATGAAAACAACTCTAATTTAAATAAATTCAATTAAAAAATTAAGAAATATAATTAACAAAAAACAAATTATATTTGTATGAATGAAACTATAAAATATTCAAAAACAATAAATAAAAGAGCAGAAAAACCACATGCAGGATGTTGTTAGCGAAAGTCACATATTTAAAACATAATTGTTAAAAAATAATAAAAACATAAACGTTTCGGCCAAGATATGGTTATTTTCAGTGTGTAAAATATGCGGAATTATTATAATTTGAAAAATATTTTCCGTAAAAATTTGCTCATTAATACAATATTAGACATTGAAACGTTAATTAGAAAAGAATTTCCCGTAATATCAAAATAAAGGATAGTAAAGAACAATAGTGAAAAATAAAAGACAAAATTGAGTTTTGAAGAAACAAATAAATCTAAGAAACAATTACCTAAACTAAAGGATTGCTCTTTACAATAAAGGACACAGAAAAAATATGAACTGAGAAAAAATATAGTTAATTTTAATAAATATTTAATTCAATAAATATTTATTAAATATAAAGATATATTCATTTGATACAAGAAATGTTAATTTGATTTAACAATCATTTTTTTTACTGAACAAATATTTACTTACTGTAAGTAAATGTTTAGTTGGCAGTTTCAACTAAATATTTATTAGAATTGATTATATTTTTTTTCAGTGTGGTCACCGTAAAAATATCCTGGATACAGCACGCGAGTAACGAAGGGTTAAAAAAAATCGTAGACTGAAAAAGAAAAGAATGCGTGCTCGAAAGGTGGACTCGGCAGGTTTAGAACGCTCGATGTAGCGATACTAACGCGTACGCTATACGTCCGGAGGATCAGTCACCGTTAGACGATAACCCAGCGTCGGAGTAACAGGCGCGACGATTTTTCGAAATGCACACGCACACGTGTCCCGTACATGTCCTGCGTACGCGTGTACATGCACATATACGTTCCTAGGCTGTCCGTTATTCCGGAATAATTGGGACTCTCGGCTACCTGTACGTGAGCGAACGACGAACAGCGCGACGCACTTTCCTAAGCGCGGCGACACACCGAGAAGTCGCCGCTTGGCATTCGTTACGCTGTTGTCGTTAATTATTAATCGTGACGCGTAGGCGGATACGAAAGCGTGCTTTATTAGGATCGCCATGTACCGTGAGATCGACAGCTCTGTACCATCTTCTTATGGCATGTATCACCGACGCTGGAAAAGGAATTGCATCGCGAGAAAAAAAAGTACCATATACTTTCGCACTAGACTGCTGCATCAAACACAACGAGAAGATTGAATATAGACAGCTCAAATTTTATTGATTTTAAAAAAATATATATAAAATTTCCAATAAAACTTCTTATTAAAACTTCTTATTAAAACTTCTTATAAATAATTAATTTGACTTGTGAATTATAAACAGTATTTAATGATCCTGAATCGTTTTGTTAATAGATTGCGAAAGTACAATATTATTTCTTTCTCCAATTTACTGGGAGTTAAATGGAAAATTGTTTAAGTAATTTTGAAGAGATTTTGCACTAATAAAATATTTTCCATCATCTTAATTGTCAATGTGCATCGAATTATAAATTAATGCAGATCGAAACACGGAATAGGCGATAAAATTTGCGACGAATTGGAATGCTGTGTTTATTCCTGTT
>Ga0157364_1007960_pt1 | contig 10975 bp, 9 predicted proteins | sample AttsexASBM2_FD_111476 | JGI IMG/M metagenome (GOLD analysis project Ga0157364, IMG submission 111476) | Fungus gardens microbial communities from leaf cutter ant in Ribeirão Preto, State of São Paulo, Brazil - Atta sexdens ASBM2 | ecosystem: Host-associated > Fungi > Mycelium > Unclassified ... | reverse complement strand
TTTGATTGAGTGGGCAGAAATATCGTAATAAGAGCGAAAGGGAAGTAAGAGAGGGGCTAGTGATTAGAATAGAGGAGGTGTTAAGGGAAACAAAGAACAGGGCGAGAATAGAAAAATAGTGTAGTGGGGAATTTTGGTTGGCAAGGAGAGTGAGACAAGGTTGTCTGATCAAGCCCGACTCTGTTTAACATATGTTGGTAGCAGATGTGGAGGATTATATAAGAAAGGAAAAATGGAGAACAATAGAGAAGAAAATATACACACTATGTACGCAGATAACATGATAGCGGAAGATGAAGAAGAGAAGAAGGCAGTGTTAAGCAGACTGGAAAGATATGGAAAGAAATTAGAACTGAATGTAGAAAAAACGAAAATAATGAAAAGAAGATGAGAAAGAAGAAGATAAATTGATGGTGCAAAGGAAGAAAAATGGAGAAAGTAAAGAAGTTAAATATCTGGGATCTTAAAACAAAATGGAGGACAAGATACAAGAATAAAGAGATAAAAGAAAGTAGAAGAAAGGCGGTGATAGAAATGAGAGAGGAATGAGGAATCGGAAAGAGAATTTGAGAAAACGACTGAGAAAGGAGAATATAATTATACGACACGCTAATTTGGATAGTAATAGGATATGGAGCAGAAATATGGAAGGAAAGGAAGGAAATTGAGAAGATACATGAAAGATTTCTGAGATGGTTAAGAGTACATTAGAAAACGCCGGGATATATATGGTGAAGGAGGAAGTGGAAAGATGGATGATAAAAGGGAAAAGAAAAAGTAGGACAAGGGAAAAAAGCATGGAATTATAAAAAGAGACTACAAGAAAAGAATAGAGATATGTTATGAAAAATGTCTCTGAAGGAGATGAAGAAAAGATGGAAAAGAGGAAAGACAATAGGTAGAAAAGAATAAGAAAGAAAAGAATTTTTCAGAGAAAGAGAAGTAAAAAAAGAGGAGGGATAGAGTATAAAATATTAGAAGAAAGGAATAGGCAATTACAAAAGGTAGACGGAATTAAGAGAATAGGAAAATCAAAGTTCAATAAGGTGGTATAAAACAATAACGAAAGAGGAAATACCAAAGTACCTGAAAAAAGAATAGACGGAGAAAAATGGAAAAGAATATTAAGATTCAGAATAGGTAATGAGATGAGGGAAAAAATATATTAAGAGAGAAAGAGGAGAAAAAAGAATGCAGGATATGCGGATTAAAGGAAGAAACATGGAAACACATATAGAAAAGTTGTGTAAGATGGAGGTAATGAGAAAAATTGGCAAGAGGTGATGAATAGGATATTAGAAAAGGAGGGAAAAGGGAAAGAATAAGAGAAGTGAAGAAGAAAAAGAAAAGAGGAAAGGAAGGAGTAAGAAGAGAGGGAGAAGGAGAAAGGAAGAAAGAGGGGAGTAATGAGATAAGTAAAAGAGAGAACAAGTGTGAAGAATGTATGAAAAAGATGAAAAAGGGTAATAAATGAGAGAAACGGAAGTCCTTTGCATAAGTTGTAATGTAACGGTTGTTAAGTTAATTTTAAGTTAATATTAAGTTAATAAAGAAAAATAGGAAAATAGAAATAAGAAGGCAGAGGCGATGGCAATTGCAAGCGAGGTGATGTGCGGTGCAAGCGTTATAATGGTATAAGTTGAAATTGTATGCGAAGGAATCGGATGTTCTTTGTAACTCCATAGGGGATCAAATAAAGGTATTTATCTATAATAAACTTGATTTTAAATAAAATAATAAGTACTTACTTTCAATTTTTTCATTTTTTCGGCTAAGATGCAAATATCACGTGTTGCTCTAATATTAGTGAAGACCGCTTCTTTGAGTGCTTCATTAAATCTGACGTTAGCAGCAATGTGAAAAATTATGGATACTCTGTCAATTAAGATTTCGCGATCTACGGCTAACAATCCTAAATTTTTAGCAGTTACATCTCCTGTTATAGGGATGATTTTATCAAAAATGGATGGTTTGTTTCGTAGTGTATCGAATAACTTGTTACTTAACATTTTTTTAAGCCTATCATCAATGTTCAATCCCTTTTTTGGTCTGATCAATATAAATATTTCTGTTATTTCGGGACAAGATCGCAGGAGTTTTTCAATAAGCACTTTTCCCAAAAAACCCGTGCCACCGGTTACAAAAATACTGCGGCCGGCATAAAAGGCCGGAATATTCATATTTGCTTCGTTATTTTTCATGTTTAAACAAAACAGAAGTATAATCAATAAAGTATATAAAAAATAATAAATAAACAGTAAAAAAAGAGAATATGTAATTTAAATGTAGATAAATTCAATAAAAATTCACTTTGTAATACGGTATGACATCACAACACTTTGTCTTCAAGACACGGCAAATATATAAATGAGTCTAATAAGAAATTGAATACAGGAAATGATACAGATATATCTAATGATATTCTTGAAAGTTCAAAGAGCTAAGTTCTCCATATTTATTTATGTATTGATTATGTATTATGTATTGATCTACATATATTGATTACATATATTGATGATTTTTTTTAATAAACGATTTATTTACCATCGTTTATTAAAAAACCACAAAGTTTACAATATATATAGATCAATACACACACACACACACACACACATATATATATATATATATATATATATATATATATATATATAATAGCAATACGTTCGATACACTCTGTGCATACTTTGCATACATAAAGTTTTCTTTAAAGTCATGAGAAACATATGCTTAAAAAAATTTGTTATGCATAAATATATATAAATTATACATTTAAACATACATAAACATATATAATTATGTATAAAGTATATATACATTCTTCTTTCTTTTGTAAAATATAAATTGTTTAATATAAGAAAATAATAATGAGGAAAAAATAATTAAGAGAATAATTTTTATGTTGTCTCTTTTAGAAAAAAATCATGTTTGGAAAAATATAAAAAAGTTACTTATACATAATTATAAATAAAGTATTATGTAATTATGTATGCAATTCTTCTATATTTTTCTAAACTTGTTTATCAATTTTATCAAACTTATCTACGTACAATATCGATTATTGTGTAGATGTCCGTGTAAATAGAGATAATATACTTTTGACAATATTTGTTTATATATTTCGTAGAATTTCTGTAAGAAAAAAACATAAGGTAACATAAGATATCTAAAAGACGTCTTTTAGGTATCTTGTGCAACCTGCATGCGTGTTATAAGAAATCTTTAGATATCACCTTAAGTCACGCGCTTTTAAATATCCAAAATATTTATAGATCGAGCCCCTTTTATCACCTTTTTAGTTTAAAGAAAAAAATAAAATTTGCAAAATCGAAAGAGTAGGGAAAGTGATTCAAACGATAATGCAATGCTAACTCAAGAACTGCCGTATAATAACCGCAGTATAGGATAGGCACGTTGTCGTGAAACAAATATTTTTTGAAACAAAAATTTGTAACCTTCTAAAAGTAGATTTGAGCAGTCAAATAGAATTACAATCAAGAATTGGACGTTTAAGTTTGCTCTTGAGGAACGAATTCTTTATGCATGATGAATTCATTTCGTAAGAAAACGAATAAGAGTCCGAATTTAAATTGCTAAGTAAATTGATTAATGAACTTAGAGAATAATTGAACGGAAATGATGATGAATAAATTAAGTTATTTATTCAAAATAATGGTAGCATTGACTTTTTTGCAATTCACGTACGGAACTACACGTATATCTAATTAATAACGCAAGACAATCAACATTTTTTATATAAAAAGAATATATGCAAACATATATACGGAATACAAAATTACACACGTATCAGGATACATCAATATGCCTAATATATACATATATATATATATATATATATATATATATATATATATATACTTATATCGTAGATAGAACGGTTGTAACACTTTTTTTCGGAATGTAGCTTGCTTACCGAGCGATTGGTTCTTACTTATGGATCATTTACATTTAACCTTTCTAGAAGCAAGGCTGAGTTCTGAAACCCATCGAAAAAAAGTGTTACAACCATGCGTATTATCCACAATTGTACATATACAAAAATGTGTGTGTATAAGTTATTTGGACTTTATAGAAAGTTAAAATAAATCTGAAGAAAAAAATTCTGTAAAAATATAACTAATAAATATACGACAAAGTCCATTTCATCACCTTTAGATAATTATTGTACGTCACGACGTCTCATTTAATTTAAACAATTTTCCCATTTTGTGAACTATCTTAATTATTTCAAATGTGTTGTATATTAAATTTAAATTAATAAATAGTTTTCCATATTGACTGAATATATAACTAAAAAATTAAAAATTGGAAAAAGAAATGGGAACTCACATCTTTTACTCCATAGATATGTACATATCAGTCGTTTCAGTGCTCATTTTGTTACGCGTTTGACATATTCTTGTTTAACCTTGTTTTTAAAATTAATCAATCATCAATAGTTTAATTAAAGTTTTTAATTTGCATGATTTCTTGAATATAATAATTTTCTCTTTTTTATAACGCAAAACGTTAATTATTATAAGTTTAATTTTCGATTTTTGTAAATATTTTTATGAGTAATCCCAGAGAATAATCACAGACTTTTAATTTGTAATATTAACACGCAATAAAAGGCGTAGAGCATTTGCATTACGTGGATGTACTCATGGAATCTGAAAAAGGAAATGATGGAAAAATATCACGTTCTATTGATAGCTCGATTCTTTTCAATCCTGGAAATACTCTCGATGTAAAGTACGAAACCAAATAGTACCACAATAATTTGCATAAATAGTTTGCATAAAAAGTTATATCTATTGACAACTTAAATAAACCGTATTTTATTTAAGAAATTTTCTCATTGTTTAGTAATCATTAGTTTTACACAAGATTTTTATTCATTTAATTAAGATTTTTCTATTTATAGAAATTCTATTCAGAGAAACATTGGAAATCCAAAGGAAGTAATTACTGAAGCAGAGAACAGAATTGGAGATAAAGTACAAGGTGAAACAATATCATTTTCTGAAAACAGTAATTTCTCGCATTCCAACTTTGAAACTGTATATGATGAATATGAAGAAGACAAAGATGTACGTTGGAAATTACCGAAGATAAAAAAGTTACCAACCCTCTCAACCCTAGTACGTTTTTATTATGTTGATTAATTATTTAGAAAGGAGCTATAGAATTAAATTTAATTAAAATATTATAATTATTGAACTTTAAAAAAAAATATTTTTTAATAATTTGCTAATTTTATTTTTTTAAATATAACACACTTTTTTATCATCAGATAGTACTTATATGACACCTTTCACACATTTCTGATATATCAATAGAAAAATAAAATATTTGTATCATAATGAATTTTTAAAAAAATACATATTATTTATCTAGTGTAATACTAATTTATATTTTGTTTTTTTTATATTTAAATAATTGTAAACCAATACATAATGGATGAAGTATTTATATAATGATATGGTTTACAAATAATGATAATGTACACATAATTTTATATATTATATAAAATTACAAATAGATCTATATTTTAATAGAAATTAATGAACTCAGAAAGGTAAGTGTATATATAATTAAAGCAAAACTTCTTATAAAGACTGTTTAAATTAATCCAAATATGTTTTTTATAGAAATGAAAATTATATTATAACTTCAATGTGTATTAATTTGTTCTAGCTACATGAATGGCATGCAATACAGGTAATTCTGCTTTCGCAGCACCATACACATTTTAAAAAACATATAAATACATCATCTTCTTTATTTTTGTATTATGTTTTTGCACTAAATAATGTATCTACGATTTTGAATAAATTATTGTGTATTATATATGTTTTTTAGTGTTAAATTTATTATCTATATGACGCACATACACCAACATATACGCATGCACGCACGCACGCACGCACACATATCTACTTTGTCATTATACAAAAGAAACATTAAAAAAATTGCATAAAATGAACAATATTAACACTTTAATAGTAATAATAGTAATATTTTTAATAGTAATATTTTAAATTATATTTTATAACAAATTATTTAATATTTTAGTTCTTTAAAAATATCATTTAAAATAACCATAGGAATATTTTTTCTTGTTTTTCTAATTTTTTTTTAATTATACACAAAAAATATAAAATTATAATTTGCTTTTTCTTGGTTATTTTTTTTTCCAATATTTTTTAAGGTTTACAAACACCAGGACATTATATACATAATGTGAAATAATGTAGCTAGAATAATGAATACTTTATTCCGCAGGTATCAATTGTGCACACTTTTCACATAAAAATTTTATCAAATAAAGGATAATTACATCGTTCAATCAATTTAGCCTAAATCTCTAGAAATTGGAACAATGACTAAAAAAGCATTTAAAGCGTTAGAAAAAGCGCAAGCAGAATTTATAGCCGCTGAAGCTGAAAGAATTAAGTGAGTTTAGACAAATCAATTATAGGAGATAACAATTAATTAAACAATAAATCTAATTACTTAAATTACAGTAAACAAATGTTAACACTGAAATATCAATGATCTCAACGCCCATTAATTAATAGTAATGGACGTCTATATAATATATTATTAATCTATTTTGGTAATTTTTTAAACTATTGAGATTTAGTTAAATTAATAAATCGATAATATTAATAAAATATGTTAGTATAGAAAATAATTGTTCACACTTTTTCACTATTTTGTTAATAAAATATTTTTAATCAAGAATGCAGATGATTAAAGATATGCAGGAAAGGATTCGATTAGAAAAGTACAATATGGAGAAACAAATATTGCTCGATGAACGCGAAGCAGCAATGCGAAAAGTTCAATTAGAAGAGACATTGTCTGTGCTTGATGATTACAAAAGTGCATTTATGAAATATTTAGTTGCCTCCGAAGAAGAAGAAAATGTAAATCTTTTCTTATTTGTATAAATAATTTGTATAAATTTAATAAATAATTATATAAGATGTTTTATGAAATACATATTTTTCTTTATTATAATATGTACGTTTTTTTTTGCATATGTATAATTATTAATATCTCTTTTAATCATTTAACTATTTATTTTTGAATAACAAATATTAAATTAAATACGAATTATAATTGTATTAAATAGACTTGTAATTCGCATGAGAGCATTTAATAATATCTTTAATTAATCAATTTATTATTTTCAGTGGACTAGATATATGACTTGCGATGGATTGCCAGATCCTGGCAGTTTGTCCGAAATGAATACTTTTTTATTTTTATGGTCTACGGAAGACGAAAAAGTTAATATGAACAAATTTATTATGAAATTCAATATCATTATTTATGTAAGTAAATTTAAAATAAATTAGCCAATTAATAATTCTGATACAATTAAAAGTAAAAAATTTTGAGTTATAAAAGTATAATACAATAAATACTTAAATAGTTAGATATTTTTATATATGTTACAATTAATTTAACAAAGATAAGAGATGGTATTTATAACATTTTGTTTTTATTCATCATGAAAATAATAATTGCATATTTTCTTTTATAGCTGTTGACGAAACTCAATGAAATAATAGAATTCTCTTTAATTAGCTCACCAGATTATATAATCGAATGCAAGATGGTGATAATATAATAAATTCAATAATATTATATAATAATATATAATTATATGCAATCAATTTGCTGTATATGATTCTTAAGTATATAAAATTTTAATATTTACATAAATTAAATGCTTAACAGATTAGACAACGATTTCGTGAAAAGCTTCAAGAATGGATAAATGCAGCGTGTTACTCTCTTTTGCGTCAGATAGATAGAGATATGATTCGTGAGGACATAAAAACAGCAAGATATACTAAAATTTCCGATCAAATTAGTGTTTGTATTTGGGTTTTGATAAAATTGCCTATTCCACTTAAACAAGTCACTGAAAAAGAACGGTACATATTAGCATTTAATATAACTTTGCATACATAAAATTTATAAAAATAAATACATTTCTTGCGAAATAACACATAAACGTGACCAATTTAATTCATTATTGATTTCAAACTATGACTGAATTATTTTGACAGAAAATCTATCGAAGTTTATTTCAAGGAAATTGAGCTGACTGTTAAAATGCCTTTAGACATTGATTGCTATTGTATGGCAATACGAGCATTGTGGGTAAAGTATGATCATTATTCTGATTCTTCGAGCTCATATATTATGCCAAAACTAACAGAAGAATATGAAAGCTTATATACTATAGGTACAAATTATAATTTGTTTATGAATTTTATTCTTTATTACTTTAAGATAAATGTTCCTCTTTACACAGCCAGTCCTAAATAATCTCCGAGTGACCTTGACCTTCAAAAAATTCAAAGTTATTGACCTTTTCCATCGCTCGTTATTCATTAAGTTATTAAACGTTTTTACAAATAATAAATATTAGGTGTGGGAAAAAGTTCGTGGCGTTTTTTTAATGCCACCTAACGGGAAAAACGTCTTTTTCACGAACTTTTTCCTACACCTAATAATTTTCAAACACATGGTACATATTTCAGCAATATGACTTTTACTCCACATAAGTTGATGTTTATACGTTCTTGTTAGGAATTTGAGAATAATAATAATATTGTGGAAAGGAAACACATTGTTATTTGATTATTATATTATATTGTAACAGTCCTTTGTCTGACTTGATAGAGCGAAGATGTTGCTCCATGATTTTCTTCATTTAATTTACAATTATGAAAATCTTATAAACTATTATATACTCATGGATATTAATAATCTAATCCTAACCAATCATGTACCATGGTTTGGTTAGGATTAGATTTATATGAGTGTATATAATAACTTAATCCTAACCCAACCATGTACCACCCCGCTTCCCACCTGCTTGGGAGGGCGAACGACTTTCCACGCAAAGCGTGGTGTTTTACGATTTTAATTATTTTTTGTTATTTTCAGTTATTAGCTCAATGGATAAGACAAGACTGGTATGCTTGATGGTCGTGGTGTGATAGTGGAAGCCGATGAAACAAAAGTCGGAGAAAATATAATCGAGGATGGGTAATTGGTGAGGGTTTTTGGTGCTTTTGAACGTAGCAATAAATCTTTTTTTTATTGTTCCTGTGAAAAATCATACTGCAAACATTAACAAGAATAATTCAAGAACGTATTGCATCAGGCAGTATAATTTACAGTGATTTGTGGAAAGGATATGTACCTTTAAAAGAACTTGATTATGTGTATTAGACTTAATCACTCTATTAATTTTGTTAACTGAATCTGGTGTACATACACAAAATGTTGAGTGGTTATGCGTTCCGCTCCACGATTTGATATACAAGAAGGATACTATGAACATTATTTAGCAGAATGTTTCAAATTATGTTTAAAAAACGATATGATTTTAATGACAAAATATCGCAATTTTTTAAATTAATGACTTCTTTATATCCATTAAATGATGTATCATCAAGTAATGAATAAAATGTTATATATTCTTCATGTTGAAATGTATATGTTGTATGAAAAAGTGTCCTAAAAACGAAAAGTGTTCATAAAAATGTTTTTATTAATAATTTTTTAATGAATAATGAGCGACGAAAAAGATCAATGACTTTGACCTTCTTGATGGTCAAAGTCAAAGTCAAGATCACTCAGAGGTCATTTAGGTCTAGCTGTGTAAAGAGAAACATTTACCATACATACATAAATATATATATATATATATATATATATATATATATATGAAAATTGAAAAGTATCGTATGAAAGTTTTATATGTGCAGTAAAACTCATAAAGAATTATATTATAAATATTTTTATTTTTGTGAAGGAATACGAGTTTATTAAATTTTTTGTTTTTATATATATGCTTCAGATTTTTTAACTTATTGTCAAAATGAGTATAATTCGAAATTGAAGATACATGAAGAGCAGGTTGAAGGCCGTCGCCTTCGATTAGCAGAAAAAAAAGCTATACTTGAGAAAATGGAGAATCTGCCAGTTCTGGTACCTACAAAGCCTGAAAGGAAAGACAAAAAGCTGGAACGAATGCAAGGAGCGAAACGTTCAGAGCAAGAACAAGAATCGGAACAATTACCTTATCTGCCAACACCAGATGAAATTATTCTACAGAGAGAAGGTACCTATCCGATATACATTCATTAAAATTTTGAATTCTTTATTAAAAATAATTTATATTATTATATTTCAGCATATGTTAAAAAGATAATATTTAAATATGTTAAAAAACTTTCTACACTGTATTTAGTATACCATAGCATTGTTAATATAAATGTAAAACAAGATAAAAAAAATAAAAGAAAAAAGCTAAAAATTTTATTTAAATGCCTTTTCTAATTAAAAAAATTGAAATCTCTAGATGTTCAACTTTACAGGAATTAATTCTTCTTTATATTAATTTATTTAATTTTATTCCTATTTGAATCCTATTCCATCTTAAAATTAATGTAATAATGAAGTTATTCTAATAAATGTTTATTTTTCTTGTTTTTAGAAGAATCTCGAAAGGAAATTAGAAAATTGCTATTCACACGCTGCGAAAAGACAGAGATAAATTTACGAAAATACAAAATACTTGGTGGCGTTTTACACATCGATTTAGTTTATCAGCCACCGCAACCAAAAGATATGAGAAGAGATATTATGCTTACCACATGTAAGCAATAATTATTTTGATATAGTAATTAGTCACATAATTGTGTTGTTAATGTTATCATTAAATGTTAACATTATTTTCTTTGCAGTGCAAATTCCTAAAGAATTGAAATCTGTACCATTTTACAAGCCATATAAAGCGCCGCCTCCGGCACCAGATTCTGAAAGAACACCAGAAGTAATCGAAGCAGAAATGAAAGCTTTAGAGGCCGCAATGGAGGCATTGGCTCTAATAACTTTAAAGTATATTTTTTTGATAAATTAATTATAAATAAAAATT
>Ga0157364_1007959_pt1 | contig 10976 bp, 2 predicted proteins | sample AttsexASBM2_FD_111476 | JGI IMG/M metagenome (GOLD analysis project Ga0157364, IMG submission 111476) | Fungus gardens microbial communities from leaf cutter ant in Ribeirão Preto, State of São Paulo, Brazil - Atta sexdens ASBM2 | ecosystem: Host-associated > Fungi > Mycelium > Unclassified ... | reverse complement strand
GGCCCAAATTATCAAAGGATCTTCCGCCTCTCGTTTCCCTGCCTTGCCACTTCCATTCGCTCGCTTTCTCTATTGCGACGAACTTCACAATTCTCATGGAGTTTAATATACCTTCGATTTCACGAAACACTAGCTTCAATACCAGCCCACCGGCATCACACCGTTTGTCACACGAAAATCGAAAATGAGAAATATAAGAAACGTATAAGGAATGAAAATCGAGAGATAGAAGACGGGAGTCGCGGGAGTAGAGAGAATATGTTATTTAGTTTATTTGAAGCAAGAAATTTGAAAATAACGTAAATTTCTTACTAAATGTACTTATGTCTCAACGAGACCAGAAAATAAGTCGGAAAACTAAAGATAAAATAAAAGTCAGTCTCTGCATATAATGGCGTTTACAAAAGAGATTCATTACGTGTTACATGAGAGTAATATACATAATGTAGCACCTGCATGTTCACCGCAGCATTCCATTTTCATTCATATAAGAATTCTTTGAACAAATCTGAAGTTTATTTTTACAAAATAAATGTTTTATAGGAAGCGTGAAATTTTTTTGCATAAAACCTTTTATTATATAATATTGATATTTCTACATTTCTATATTTAAAGCTTAAATTGAAACTCTATAAAAAAATTTTCTTATATAGTATTTAATGAAGAACATTATAAAGTTAGTAAATTTGTTTTTTACATTGTTAATAAATTAATCATTATTAATTCTTTGATAATTATTTCAAAATAATGATTTGTGAAATGCATTCTCTTCGAAAAGTTAAGTATTTCTATAAATAAAAGAAAATGCACGTAATTTTGCTATTTACTTTTACAATTACTGTAATTACAATATTATTACATCTTAATATTATAAGAATTTTTATTGTATAATATTTTGAAGCGATTACTTTTCTTAGAGATAATATTTGATGTCTTGCAATACAAAACAAAGATTGATATAAAAATATAAGTAACGTTATAAAAATGTTTAAGAAATGCGCCGATCCATTTTATCGTTATCGTTATACATTATATAATATCTATATAAGCAATATATACTCTGTATATTACACGAAAGGAAAGGAATAACGAAACGAGGCAGAGGATGTAGCTTCGTTTTGTGCGCTCGGAGAGAAATTACTCGAAAGCGATGGCATCCCGACATTATCTCGCAATTGTGCGAATTCCGTAGAACGCGAAGTTCCCGTCGAACATCATCTAGTTTCTGCTAGTAACCCCTCGAGATTCGAACCTATGGAGGGATCGATAAAGGGAGGATCAGCGATTTTGTTGAGTGGTGAGAGAGGTGCGGAGGATTTACGCGGAACCGTTGGTGAAGAGGGCGAAGAGACACGGATCGAGAGACAGGAAGGGATAAAGATGCTTTTTACGTCGCGAAGAATTCTATGGAGATGTCGTTCGCCGGCGCTGTGAGGAGCGTCGTAATAATCGTAAACGCGCTATTCCGAGATTGCCGTTTCGCAGCTGTAATGCGCGCGCTTGAACTTTTCGCAGCTGCAGCTGCAGCCTGCATCCGGCAATCCAGGTGATATCGTCCCAGAGCCGCTCTCGTAATTTCAATCTTATTGTCCCACTTTCGCAATTAGCAACGGCTACGGGACTGTCGTTCTCACTATCAACAGGTTACGCGTCAGTCTTCCTCGGCGGATCCTTAATAAAAACGGCACTCGTACACTCTCTTCTCGTCTCTATCTTTTCTTGTTCGCAGTTCCCCCTCGCCATCCGGTCTGCGTTTCTCTTGCTTTATCTCGTTCTATTGTCGTTCCGTCTCGTTAACTTTGTTCCACGTGACATATTACAGATATGAAGACCTTACAACAGAATCTGGCTACAATATGACAAATATTTGATTAATTTATCGTTTTTGTCAACTTCAATAATAAGATATATAAGTTAGAATGAGAAAGTATAAGTTAAAATAAGATTGTGTGTGTATGCGCGCGCGCATGTATATATTATATATATACTTTCTCACTCTTGCTTTGACAAAATTGCTCGTGATCAGACTTTCTTTTTTATAAATCTCTAACTTTACATATAGTTCTCTTTCTTTTTTTCTCGGCTCGATTCGCGATAGGGTTTCGTCATAGTTACATTGTTCATTAGAACGCCTTTCGCTTTGTAATACGAAGCTCCTACGCGACTTGGCGTTTCTACACTGGTTTAATTAAATGGTAGGCTATTACACGAAATTTGAGATACATCTTTCATAATCGAGTCATGTGTCGCATTTTTTTTTATCGATCGCAGACAGCGCGTTTTATTACTAGTATACTATATTAATATTTATTATACTATAATATTTATTATACTATTAAAAATAAGAATTCACCGATGTGTAACGATCTTTAAGTTTACAATTAGATTTTATCAATATTCTATGAAATCTATTTGAATGAATCTTATAACACTTGAATCGACAATCGCTTTCTGGAAATGTATAATTACATTTACGTTTAAAAATTCAAAAGGAAGATTTATTCACATTTAGGAATATGAGTTTTATTTTCTCTTTCAAAATAGAGCACTCGCATTTATATTCATAAACTTTTATATTAGAAAGATACATACATTAATTTTAATCTTAAATTGAAAATTTATTGTATATAATGCTTGATATTAACTTTTACAAGCAAAACATTATGATATTCATAAAACGTAATATTCTGTGATATCTTTTTAATTATTTTAATTTGATTTTTATTACTTTCGCGAATTGATATTTCATTGTAAAACAGCTACTGTACAGAAATTCGTTTATATCTTGGCGAGGAAAAATAATGTACATTAATCCTTAATACACGCGATAATTTTCTGGTGTCTTTATTATACACGATGGATCGTTGTCTTGGGTTCGTTATTTTTACAAATACACAAAAATTATTTATAAAATATCTTTATATAATATACTTTAATATCTTTAGAACGTATTTAAATGTTGTGTTATTTAAAAAAATTGTACATAAGTGTTATAACTAATTACTTAGTGTGTGTGTATATATATATGGTGTGATGGGCTTCTAGTATTTTAAAGAAAAAGAATACACAAGAAATGAATGACAGTCGAGTATTGAGAAAAATGTTTGATTGCATGAAACCAGATCAATTTGGATTTTCCAAACGAACGAATTACAGAATTTTGATTGTATCAATCGGAATTCTGATTATCACAACTAATATTCTACTAGATTTAACCAGAAAAATCTAATTCGTCCATTTTTAACCGGAATAATCGCAGATATTTTTCTCAGTAAGGGTTTCCATTTTTTAAATTGACGAGCCGTCATTCGATTGAATCGATCGTCTTTTTTTTAACGACACATTTAGAGAAAAGTTTCTTTGATTAAAAAAAATGTTTGTTTGAATCAAAGAAATGTGTGCATTGCTATACGGTTAAAGAAAAGTTTCTTTGATTTGAGCGTCGTTTCTTGAAATCAAATAAATTTTTATTTTCTTCAAGGTTTTCTCAAAGGTTTTTTTACGTCAACTTAAAAAAATCAGTGAAAGAAACGATTTCTTTAATTTAAACATAACTTTTTTTTCTAGATACGTTTTAAAATTGCGCGACATATTTAATTGAGTATATTTCAACGGAAAGTACTTTTGGAAGAAGCGTGACTGATAACCGATGTTTGTTCGATTGATATACTGGCTTGAATTTGTATTCTGAAATTCATTGTATCGTCCTTTCCGCAGTGTGTGAGCGGCGAAACGGTATTAATTACTACGCGCGTTCCTGAACTTTCCATGTCTGTGGCTTTCCCGCCTCGCCTGCTTTTGCTATCGATACCGTTTGCATTTGATATTTTATGCGCTATTCGAGCGGGCTGTCGAGATCCGCGCGCAAATATGGTCGCGGTAAACGTTCGCGTGTATATCTCGGGAGGATACATGCGTGCGCGCGCGCAACGTTTTGATCAGCGAAAAGCAGTTATGCCCTTTCGCGTGGATAAATGGCAATTGCCGACGCAGCCGTCATGGACAGATTTTGCTTGTAGCCGTTGTAGCTTATTCCGTGGAAGTCACGTGCGGCATCGCGTATCACGATCCCTTTGAGCGATGCAATTGCTGGAATGTACCTTTTACACGCGTCTCTGGTTTAACCACGCGCTCTTTACGATCAAGTGAGAATTGAAAGGTTGGTTATTATTTAATTGCTTTTGACATTCGGCAAAATGCCTTGTCGGGTAACAAACGTTTCCTCCATGTCTGTCTGCTGATAAATTTATCATATCGGAAGTTCAGTTTTATTCTTTTAATAACGATCGAAATACGTGGATATGACATGACCCGCTCTCTCACCAAGATCACGCAATTTCTCTCACTACTGTTTGAACGTCAGTGATTTAAATATTTTACGATTTATTTCTGTTTCACACGTTCAAATGTTGAAGTTACATCGCCGTTGAAAAATACACAATTTTTCGTTTTCTATTTTTCTTTTGTTCCAGCGAAAATGGAATGAAAACATTCCATTTTTTTCCACTAAGAGCGACATATAAAATTCAGAATTATATCTTGTGTCCGTAGATGAGACGTCTCTTAAAAAGTTTAATAGAGAGTTGGTACTATATGATCTAGATAAATTCTAAATTCACGACGGTACATTTCTATTTTCATATAATTTCAGTAATTAATTATAAACATAATTTTTTACTCCTCGATCCCTGGGAAGATTTCGTGAGACTTGCACGACGTTTCCAAGGCGTGTAGCTTGCATGTAGATGCCCATGTTCGTCTTAAGACGGCACCTGGAGGCGTTCGTTTTACGGCAGGGTCGGAATTGAATTCAGATTCGCGAGTCCCGACTCGTGTTTGCAGAGTAAACATTACATCACGGTGTAATAGACGCACCCCGTCGAATCGTATCCATGCGTGCGTGTTCCTCCCTTGACTTTCTCCCCGCAATCCTCTCGACAATCATTGTCGAAGTTACGAGCTGAATGCATCTTCCGCCAAGTACGCCAAAGACGTGCCTATCGGCGGTCTAAGTAATAAAGACAAACAAGATCGCGCTAACGTTCCGCGAGTACCGACAACGCGGATGAGATTGGCAAAGGGATTGATAAACTAAGAGGAGATGGAGTCTCTCGTGTTCGGCGAGAAAGACCTAACGATGAGGAAGGTAATCGATCCTAAATGATGGAAAACTGCGCGAGACAGGGATAGAAAATGACAAATTGGAGGAAAGTGAGCAAGAACGAGTGCAAGTGAGTGCAAGTGAATACAGAGAACGAGATAGATGATGAGGGAAGCCCCTGGGAATATCACCGTTTTATCGCCTTGCTCCAATCAGAGACTTTGTTGCTCGCCGCTTTACGGGACGCTTCACCGTTCACCCTTTCAATCGCACGAGCCGTCCGATCTCGACGAACTCTACCGGACCAACTTGTTATCCGCTCGACCGGCATCTAATTGCCGAATTATTAGTCGGGATTTATCTCGCCGCCGGATGCGTTGTCTTTCATCATCGTTCGCGCGGCTGGTCGAGCCATTCGTGTTCAAGGGTCGTTAAAAAGTAGGTTACGTTGTATAGAGATATTTTCTCGCGCCAATGGCGAGATCATCCGACCGAAGCGTGATTTTATTTATCGGCAATTTGCCTGCAATGAGTAAACTGCATTTATACCGCGCGTAAATATTTATATTGTAGAAATACGTAGAAATTCTCGATTATATATGAATTATATATATATATCGCAAAAAATCATATATGCGTCTCACGCAGGAAATTTAGGATATTTAAACTTATTTAAGACAAAGTGAATTTTATGAAAGTTTATTATTAATTAAATTATAATAAAAACATCAAGTCCATTATTTGCTGCGTGTAGGGCATTTAGTAGATTATATGTCAAATTGTTAAATTAAATTAATTATTGTATATTTAGATTATTTTTTTAAATGAGACATTAAATACGGATAAGGATAATAATTATTGCATTCATTATAAAACAGATTATAGACATTACAGTTATGTGATTTTTAACATTTTATAATATAACTATATTTCATAAAAATATAATTTATGCACGTAATATGATATTAAAAAATTCAAGCAACTGAAAAAAAAATTAAACCTTTTCAAATTATATTGCGGATTACATTAATCAATAACTATTATGTTTCATTTTACTTAATGATACTGAATTTATTTCAGACATGCAAAATTCCATAATATGTTCTTAAATTCCATAATGTTCTTTAAATCTGAAAAGTGGTACAGCATACAAAGAAAATCAATGATTTTTAAATGTCTTAGTGTCTTAAAATTAGTGTTAAGTAATAAAAAATAACAAGAAATATGGATACATCTAAAATTAGGGGCATTAAAAATTGAAACGAAGTTGACATCATTTTCAATTTTTATACATTTTACAAAAAAGTTATTTAAAATTAAAGTTTTTTTTAAAATTAATGTATCTATAGTTGTTCAATTCAATATGGATCCAGATTTTTGACACATTTATATTTTCTATTATCTCTTCATTTTTTATTTATCTTTTAAAAGATCAAATTAGATTTAAAAACGGTTATTTCGATCATTATGAAAATAAAGTGAATGAATTATAAAATATTTCTCCGAAATATTCTAGTTTAAATATTTTTTGTATGTCTCATTTCTTGTCCCATTTCTAATTATGATTTTTTTGGAAGTGTCTATCTGCTACAAATACCGAATGTCTATTCTTGGCGATGATCGCGACGCGAGCTTTTGACGTGATTTATCTCGAAAAGCGATGGTGTGCGCGGACGGAAGGAAGCATCAGTTTGGTTTATCTTCTCTCTGATAAAATTGACACCGACGACAATGTTAAATTTAACTCGATACATGGTTTGCCATTATTAGTGATAAATTACCTGGCAAATTCCGTTTACGAAGGGCGGGAACGTCGACTTCCTAAGTGGCGACGGTGTCGGCGCAGAGGATCTAAACGCAACGCGCCACTTTTGCCTCAGCCGTTTGCTTTTCTTGTTTTTCTCAGCAAGAGCAACGCATACCGTGTCCTCGTCTTTTTTTCGCCATTGGTCCTCGAAGGAAGAATAAATGAGGCGGCGCTCGCGACAAGACAAGGCGCATGCCGCTTTGAAGTTATAAAACCCTTTACCGTACGTTAACACCTAACCCTCGCGTCATTAATCGTCTTCTCAGCGGTATTCGCTCGTGTAAAAGCTCCCGCCCCTCCCCCCTCTCTCTCTCTCTCTTTCTCTCTCTCTGTGCTTTCCTTGTGATATATCTAATAGCGACATGTTATATGTATATGTATATATGGAACTGTCTTGTGTCGCTGCAGGATGTACCTTCGTTACTATTGTTTGCTATTACAGTTTGTCATTCTGTATGAAATTTTGTATCGTGTTTAATATATAAATTAATACTATAGTTAATTGAAAAATTGAGTTCAAGAAATTTAAATTCTGTAATCTATAAAATAAAAAATTCATAACAAGAGATTATCATTAATTATGCTTGACTGATTGTTAACAATATTTTTTAATATACACATGTATACGATTTTCTATCATTTTTTTAAAGCACCTTCTTTACAGATAAACTCCAAACTTAAATTATATGCCAATTTTTTCCAATTTTTTATATAAATAGATGTGCATGACATTTTATAATATATTTTAAATAGAAGTGAAACAAATAAATAGAAATGATTACATTATTTTTATAAGAATATTTCTACAAGATTTGTAATAACATTGAAAGTAATAAGTTCTTTTTAAATTGATGTGTCTGAAATACTTACTCAACGTGATTAAAGTTTAAATCAATTTTATTATGTGTAGTATATCTATAGAAATATGTAGATAGAATCTTATATATACATTGAGAAAGATGGTTGAAAATGAATGAATCAGATGATTCTGATTATATCGATCAGAATTTTCCAATTATCACAACTGGAATTCTAATAGATTTAACCAGAAAATTCTGATAAACTCATTTTCAATCAGAATTCCAATTAATTCAAACAGACATTTTTTTCAGTATGTAGAAAAGAATCTGTCAAAGTTTTCATCTATTCATATTCAGAGATATAAAGCTTGATATAATACATGTATTACATATTATATATTATTTGAAAGATTTATGTTATGAGATACTTCCTTTCTTCAAAACGTATCATATAATATAATATTATTTTAAAAAAACGTATAAAATTTTATACATTAGCACTTGAATGCATAAACATAACTGGCATTTTCTTGTTCGAAATGATCTCTTACTCAGTCTGTCGCGCGATGTTTTGATATTTATCGTATCCGAACATATGCGTGCGAAGGCAAGCGTGAAAGAGCGAAACAAATCCGAGACATTCCTCGTGAAACGAACGATAAACGATTTCTATCACGGCGTGATGCATTTGAGCCTGGTACTCGCGATTGAAAATTTACGAGGTCACTTTCGGCAACGATCTAGGAATAGGAATCTTCTTGATGCCGATGACCGTGCTGGCAGAATGGTGCCTTTTATAGGAATTATCATATTCTAATTTTATGATAGCTTTTTCTTTTACGGCGAATTCGCCTTCCACACATTTACGCCAAAAGTAAGCTTTTATTTTCCATAAACCTTAGGCTTCCGCGCAAAGTAGATGCTGGATCGTAAAAAAGGCAGTAGATATATTGAAGCATTAAACTTCTTCTCCTCGTGCATGTGCCGATAAGATCTTGCCTATAAGTTTGAAGTAAGTTTCTGCATGAGGTGTTCACTCTTGTGGGGATACGTTTGGTATATAGCTTGATTGCTTGATAAGTGTTTCTACATGCAGAAAATAATGGACTTGATATTTTTAATATTTTATTCCTTTGAATTCCGTTTTTTCTAAAATTATAATAATGTACGTATATACTTTATTGCATTATACACATGTATATATGTAAGTATAAGGAAGAGAGTGGTAGAATTGCGAACATGGGATAAGTGTGATACTATACTACAGTCAGAATAGTGATAACATCTCATTTCTCGTATAGTCCAATGTACGCTTAATGCCGTATAACACATGACCATAAAATGCATACGCCATTTAAAGTAAATACTATTAGGTATATCTTTTTGATAATAATTTGATAGGAAAAAAATGAGAGAATTTGCGAATACTTAAGGAAAGAGTTAAATAAAGCTAACGATTATTAGTAATTATAGAAGTCTTTATTTAAAGGATATTGCTTTAAACCATTATACAATAATTAACATTTATATATTATTAATACAAACTATAATTTTAAATAAAAAACGAAATTAATTCAACATTATCTCTCGCGACAATGGGTAATTTTAAACGGTAAGAGTTTTATTTTTTGTTTAAAGAGCTTATAGTTTGGAGGTATTGATAATATATGAATATTATTATTCGAAGCCAAATAACTGTAACATATTTTGAATAAGGATTTCAATTAATTGACAAATAATCGTCAGCTTTATTTAACTTTGCTCTTCGCAATTTCCCTACTCTCATTTATATTTTGATAATAAAATTTATTATTAATTTAGTATTTTTGAATTTAATTTTATTTAATAGTTATTTATTAATTTTCATATATTTGGAACTTTTAAATAAAACGCAGGAATATATTAATAAAATCGATGATACTTTCATGATTTAATGAAAATTGCTGAAAGTTCTGTGATAATTATATCCAGTATTGTTCAAACTTCTGCATTTATTCTCGATTGCATTATACATTAATAAAACAAATTATGTATTATTGTATCAATTGAATGTGAGAGATTTAACTATGTGTAAATAGAACAATAGCTTTAATGTAACATTTCCTTTGCAATTTCAGTAAAGTTCTACTGGCATGAAGTGAATATATTCTGAGAGATGAAAAGCTTTGCATTATTGTTTTCATATTTCTAGACAATAAAGCTTGTCAACGAACGAGCGACTCCGCCACAGAAATAGCCGTTATGAGTTTATCTTTTTATTAAGAATAAAATAAACTTCAATCTTAGGATAAATCACAATAATAATGACAAAATAAAATTAATCTGTATTTATATAAGTAAACTTTAAATTATATGTTAAATTTAAATATAACTTGATAATAATTTAATATATAACTTAATATATTTAAAAATATATATATGTAAATGCAAATATGTACGCGTGCATACGTTATAACGATATCTATCGATAAAAATAATCTGAAATGCAAGATGCGTTTATTTGCAGGCTTTCATCGCGCGTAAAAGAAAATGGGATGCGAACACGCGTGCAAGCGGATTACTGGCAGCGTGGAAGAGCAAGGCTCGGCCTTGCAACGCAGCCGATTATGCGCATAAATTAGCGACCGCTCTTACGATAGGGTAGCGCGGGATGGGTTATCGGGCGGAGACGTGCGGTGGTAATCCGGCATCGGAAACGCATTAACAAATGTCAAGTTGCGCAACGTGGAGGGAGGATGAGAACGAGGGTGGGTCGCTTTGCTGTAATCCACGGTAGTAGCCGGATGCTACAAATCAAGTTTCAGGCCTCCTATCGGGCCAAACTTCAGCTTGATTTCTCCCTTCTACGATTTTTCGTTCCTTTCACTGATCGTCTCTTTGGTGTCTCGCTGTCGGCGCAGTCACGACAGAGCTGTCTGTTTCCGCAGCATTCGACGCACTTCACGAAAATGCGCACACAGTTGTGACTTGTGAGATGCATTTGGTTCGCATTTTACTTTTTTAGAGATATAATGTATACCTACGACTGTCGACGTCCAGCGGTTCTCAATCTCGTTTGCGAATAATTTCGTTTGCGAAGCAATCTCCGTCTTTGTGAACGCCATCCTTACTTAATAATTATGTGCTATTACAAAGAGCACGGCTTTTTTTCTATAATGAAATATTCTATATTATTATTTCATTTATGTAAAGTATAATTACACTTTAATTACATAAAAAAGAGCAGGATTTTTTTTGCTTTTTAAGCTAAGATCTTTTTTTACTATAT
>Ga0157364_1007958_pt1 | contig 10981 bp, 3 predicted proteins | sample AttsexASBM2_FD_111476 | JGI IMG/M metagenome (GOLD analysis project Ga0157364, IMG submission 111476) | Fungus gardens microbial communities from leaf cutter ant in Ribeirão Preto, State of São Paulo, Brazil - Atta sexdens ASBM2 | ecosystem: Host-associated > Fungi > Mycelium > Unclassified ... | reverse complement strand
TTTGCTGTTGTGCGTGCTTGTGTTTGTGTGTGTGTGTGTGTGTGTGTGTGTGTGTGTGTGTGTGTGTGTGTACACACACGATGCTGCCATTTTTCACGATACGAATGATGGCGTGACCAAGTAAGCGTTATTGCAAAGGTTAAAGCAAACCGCATGCGTGTATGGCTGTTGCGAGAGAACGAGTGGGTAGAATGTACCGGAATGAGTATTGTCTTTGCGAAAGGGCTGCGTTTTCTCTGGGACGGAGAAATACCTGAGCAGTAATAACAATGGTGCATGCAATGTATTTTTTGAAATGTTCCTTTTCGACTATATAAAAGTACGAAAAGTGGATACATAGATACATAAAAGTAAGTAAATGTTTGACGGAAAGAAATTTAAATTTCTGTTATATTTTATTATTAAAAGTCTGTATATCAAAAATGATTAATAATGACGACGAGTTAAAATTTAAATTATTAAATATGAAAAATTATCATAAGAAAATAAAATATATGTTTCTTTACTCTCTGTCAACAATATGAAATTTTCATCTGCAACTTGAGTTTCGAACTTCAGATTTTTATATTGTTCCGAACTGTATACAAAATTCTTACATATTTGTGAAATCTTTAATAAGTTTTTACTATTATAAAAGTTGATTATATTTTTCTTATTTTTTACATATTTAATTTTTCTAATTTTTTTTAGAATTCACAATCTTAAAATCGAATGTGCCTTTAAAGTCTAACATTACTAGTGGAAGCAATTATAATAATTTAATCATTTTATAAAACTAATTCTTCGAGTATCGTGAAATATATCAAGAGATTTTGTATAATTTACAAGGAATGAAAGTAATTTACTTGTAACGAAGTTACAGTTACAAATTACTTTTTTTGGTAACTGCGTTACTATTATTTTTTGATAACTATAACGGTAATATAATTATATTTTTTTGGCAACTGATAACGAATTATATAGTTACTTTTACCGTTCCTTTTTTAATCTAATTAGATCTAATATATTTATGATCTAATATATTTTCGTTTATTTAATCTTCAGCGTTTAGATAGTATATATAATTTCCGATTTCAAAACGTTTTAATATTTTAAGATATTAATATGCCTCTGTGATTAATTAATTTATTATTAAATTTAAGATCTTATTATTTTTAAAAAGAGAAATTTTAATCCAAGCTTCATCTTTGTGCGTAATAATATGTTAAAATGAATTTGTACATGTACATCAAATTGCCCAAAACTGTCAATATTAAAATATGGGTTGTGTTAGGATATATTTTTGTTGGAGGCAGTGCCGTCCCTCGTAGACGATAGACGGCACGCCCTGTCTCCATACGTTTTCCAATGCGAAACGAAGTCGACCTCTGCCAAAGGGCACGATTTTTTACGCAAAGCGAGATTCACCTCACCTCCCCTTTTTGTCTAGGAACATACGATTTGCTACGCGTTCAAAAATAAAACTGTCTTTTTTGAAATAAAATTTTTTTCTCACAAAAATCACAAATCCCCCTTTTAAAACATGATACACATGTCTTGTTATAACTAGTTTTGTTCATTACTGAAAAAAAAAAATCGTAATTTTAGGGGAGCTTACTTTTGAACATTTATTCTATGTCAAAGTATAAAATAATTCCTAAAATACTCTTAACTGTCAACTGCCGCAACGCCTCTGCAGCGATTGTTGACAGTTGAGAAATATACCATTATTTCAGGAATTATTTTACACTTCTCCGTGATATGTCGGACAAATATCTCAGTTTGCCGCATATTTTAAATATTTTAGAATTATGAAATTATGTTTTTAAGAAAAAAATTAAAAAATAAAATGGTGTATTTCTTCATTATTGTATATTATATTTATCAACATTTAAACAAAAAATATTACAAATGTACATTCTTTCTTTTTTAGACTGGTTTTAAAAAAGTAACAAATAATTACTTTTTAAGTAACGATAACTGTAACAAATTACTATATTTTTTTGGTAATGGTAACGAATTTTATAGTTACTTTTATCGTTCCTTTTTTAATCTAATTAGACCTATATATATTTATGACCTAATATATTTTCGTTTATTTAATCTTCAGTCTTTAGGTAATATATATAATTTCCGATTTCAAAAACCGTTTTAATATTTTAAGATATTAATAATCAGTAACTAGTAACGATATGTTATTTTTAACTTGTTATTTTTTAGATTCGATAACGAGTAATTGTATCTTGTAATTTTTACAAAATAACTTTTCACTCCCTATACTGTCTGAAAGAGTTAAAACTAAGTATGACATCGTATAAGTATTGCTAGAGTTTATTTCAACATTACACAAACTTCTCACCAAAAATTTCTCCTTTTCCCAAAATTGTTTATTTTACAATCTACTTGGTTGATATTCAAGATTGTGTTAAAAAAATGAAGATTGAAAAAATCTATCTAACTAGAAGCTAGAAGTAGATACTTTTCCCAATCATTCTAACTGTCCTAAGGAAAGGATCCTTCGTTGAGAAAGTCGAATAAAGAGCTGATCACGGAGCTAGCTTCTCGCGAACGAGTGGATCGAAGCGTGTCTGTTTCGGTGGATAAATCAGGAGATAAGAGTATGTCCCAAACGGATACAGCACGCACCCCGACCTCTCGTCCCTGAGTCGCGGGACACTCTGCTGGATGAATGGCGGGGGAAGGAAGGAAGGAAGGCAGAGAGAGGAGGGTAGGAAGGAGACCCGGGTATAAAGTAACGCGAAACAGCAGCGCATTATTCACGGCATGAATTATTGATGAGCGCGGCGTAAAATATGAACGGCGGTGAGCCGTTATCAACGCCGGCGCAGAGCTCGTCCGCTCTTTTGATAGCGCGAGTCGAATGCGCGGGCTTGCTCGCGCCGAGGCTCGCGTCCGAACAAATGGCCCGGCACAGGCGACACCGCGCATATTGTGTTACATACGTTGTGTTACATCCCTCTGCCAACGGAATCGCTCTTTCAGTTATTCCACGCGAACTCGCCCGCGATCCTTCCGAGATCCTCGGTCGTGCGAATGTATCTCCTCTTTCGTCTGTGTCGTTATTTCCGAAAAATAATATCGCATTTATACTTTATTAAATTCAAAGAGAATAGATCTATACGTGTCGACGCGTTTGAATATTATCGCATAAATCACGATTATCACTGATAGAGTTCTCTTTACAACGTTGAGAAATAATGTTTATAACACCACGTTCAAAGTTTTATTAATTTCCTTTGATGAGTATAGACTTGCTGCACATAGAGAGTTTATTATCTGTTATGTATAATAATTACATACGGATCAAGCAGATAAATGGCTTATCTATTCTTTTTTTTTTGCGAAATTCTTCAGCCTCACGATTTTATTTCTAATCACTGAAAACTGTACGTACAAATGGAAACGGTTGAAATTTTAATGTTTGCAGTCGGTTTTGACGTTTTCCTTGTTGCTACAAATCTAACTTTCGTTTTGAGAATACCGTATGGTATTCCGCATACCGCGGTTGATCTCATTGATTCCGTGGGCTTTTCACAAGCACAAGTTCATATAGGTTTAAAGCGAAATGCCGTGGGATCGCGTGGCTGTCGCGGGAATATCTTTTTTTTTCCTATTTCGGCTTTAGCGCATCTCCACGGGGTATTTTTCCGTGTAACGCAATATTTGCGTATCCGTCGTTTTACGCGGCTTCGTTTCGCCTGGCTTCGGTGATCCTGATCGCACTGGAAAAAATATAGCCGACTATTCGTCGTGTCGGTGATGACAAGTCGGTTTTTAAAACGAAAGTATGCGACGGAATGTAAATCAATAAAATATTTTATGTAACATTTTTGAGGCCAGGTTACAACCGCAAATATATAGTAATAAATAGCAATAAACTAGTGTACGCATGTAGTTTAATTCCATTTTATAACATGATACATTTGTGTACAATATTTTTCGTTGCAAAAAATTCATATGGGAAGCTTTTATTTTTTAACTGTCAGATCGTTCGATGATAAAAATTAAAAAGTGTACGTCACAATGACGAAATTTACGTTTGTGCTCTAACTATTCTGTCTTTGCAAATTCTTGTATAACGAAAATATTATAACTTCTCAGTTGACGAGCGTGTCCTCTTTCGCTGATACTATTCCCACATCGAAGTTTTCCATTATGTCAAAAGTTTCTCGAGCGTCTTAAGTTTCGGCACATTAAGGAATTTATATCCGCGTATATAAACTTTTACAACCAGTGAAAGAGACGCATAATTGCTCTACATTAAATTCTCTCAGATATCCATTGGAGTCTTAATAAAATTCATTTAAAAAACCTGCATAAATGCAGGTCAAGCCAATAAATAACAGATGAAGTTTTATATGAAGATAGAAATTAATTTTCTCGATGCAGTGTTTTCGTCGCTAAATAGCTTTTTCAAGAAGAGAATTTCTTAATTATGTAGAAATCTTTACCTAACCACAGTGTAACGAGTACATAAAGAAAAAAAAACGATTAGTCAATTTTAATAAAAACGAGTTAAAAAGCTTGGACACAGCGAACGTCGAGTGAGAAAGTGCTTCGTTCGTAACGTGATAAAATTCTCATCAAAGGCGCGATGGTTTTCCGTTATTATTCCGTTATTATTTTCTTGCTCGATAAGGCTGTGTTTCACTTTCTCGGGAGAGGTACTCATTTTCCTCCAATGAGAGATCCCTTATCCGTCTAAATACAGCGTGGGAAAATCGTTTAAGCCTCCGCACGGACCATCGTTTGCATTCTTGTTTAAGCCAAGATAAAAGGAAACGAATAACGTGACTGGCAGAACTGCATTTAACGGCGCGCAGAAGAGAATCTGCTTCGTGTTATTTAGATTTTATAGGGAAAACTCGGTTAGTGGAAAGTAACAATTATTCCTTCGTTTATTTAAGTGACAACATTTTTTTTAAGTCTAGAAAACGATAATTGTTAATAATTATTGACAAGCGCTTAATTGCTTTAAGAGGTAATAACAGTAGTTTTAAAAATATCAAACATTAATTAATTTTTTACTATGAAAAGTTAACTTTTAGGTGAGACATTCAGAGATTTACAAGTCTTATAATGTATCAAATTCTGATTTTATTAAAACTTTATTATAAGTTACATAGAATTTCGAAAATATCAATAATGTTTTAAGAGATGATTTTATTTATTTATTATCCAATATTTTATTCATATTTTCTAAATTCATCTCTTACGTTATTTATGCATATACAAAGTTTCATTGAAATTAGAATTTGATACTTCGTGAGAGTTAAAATAACAAATAATTTGTTAAAATAACAAAAATAAAAATAATCTAGACTATTGGGATCGGTCAACCTGTGAGTGACTCTATCTTGACCGATCGCGAAATCAACTATTGAATAAGAATATTCCTAAAGAAGATTCCAAAGAGAGTCGAAAGTTTTCAAGATTTTTTAAAGATTTGTACATTAAATGAAGTAACAATTTTATTGTAAAAAAAATTTTTGCCCATCTCCTTCCGCGCTGACTCTCAGTAGCTTACTTTTGTATTTATTATTTTAGAGAGAGAGAGAGAGAGAGAGAGAGAGAGAGAGAGAGAATTTTTGGTAAACACATTTATTCCTTTGTTGTTAAAGATAAAGCAACTTTTAAAACACTCTGTATAGTTGAAATTATTTCAAACAAATGGATGTAATCGATCCACTGAGAACAGAAGCGATCAGTGGAATACAGTTCCCAAGTAGCGCTGAGATTCTGCTTAATCGCGCAGCGTCGATTCTCAGGAGGCGCGATATAATTTCATAATCAGAAAACGAACGAGGTGGAAACGGTTTCTCCGATCGCACGTGAACGCAATGCCAAGTATGTAGATACGGGCGGGGATTATGTGTTAAGCAGATATATACGCGCTCCTGCGCGCAGGATATCGTAGGGATCGTCGTGTGGTGCATGCAAGGATATTACAAAACAAGCAAAAGGAATTCGCGAATCTGGCGCTCGCACCCTTTCGTGTGCTCCCTTCCTCTTTCCTCACGCCTTTTTCCATCCCCTGCCCCCAAGGGTTGCATTATGACGGGATGCATAATGCAAGATGGGTATGCCGACGAGCTGTCTGTGCGTTATACATAGCAATGGCAGACGGACGCGATTCTGAAAAGGATTTTCCGAACAGGATATCCTTGCCACGGACCGCGTATATTTTCCATGACCGAGGTCGAGCGAACAGGTTGCCGCTTTTGTCGTCGATTTTCTGTGCGCCGCGCGATATCAGCCCACGGCTCTCCCGGATCGATGTGGACGTATGAAACATTTCGCGTAACTTGGAGTCGTGGATCGTAGAAACGTTGGAAAATCAGAGCTGAGGTTGTCTATTCTGGAACGAAAGATATGTAAGAAACGTGATATTGCGAATAGCAGATGTTACTTAGAAATTTAAAAACTTTAGTATAATTTTGTTTTTTTATATTAATTATTTCTATTCTATTTTATGTCCCGTTAAATTTCATTTATTAATTTCCATTTCCAATCCACGTCACGTAGCATTGACGAGCGATTATTATTTTATCGGAACAGGTGTGACATATTAAATACGGATGGTCATAATCAAACGGAACGACAGTTGCGAAAGCTTCTAAAATTTTTTGCGATTACCGTAAAGAGAGAACGGAACAAAACGCGGTGTAACGGAGTATAACTCGACTCATCAACGTAACTTTTCTTCACACGTACTCATTTAACTATTCCGAAAACTAAGCCAATAACACACCCGGAGTTTTTCGTGATTCTCAAATTTCACCGCGGACTAACGCGAAGACTCGTCGAGAGGAATGTTACAGGAGAAATGCAATCCTGCAGTCGCCCATGTCTTGCGGTTTGTGTGCAGAATGTCGTGTGGGCGAGAGCGCGGATGCACCGACCATCTTGCTCGTCGCTCGAGCGCATACACACGTAGATACACGCGCGTACACGCGCACAAGCACGTAAGCAATGCTCCGTTGTTTACACGCATTCCGTTCTCCATTGATCCTCTTTGCGCGAAATCGGGGATAGTTCGGTCTTGGCTGCCGGCACTTTTGGGATTGTTTATAAGACTTCCGGTGGCTGCCACGCTTTTCAAAGCTTCTCAGGACTCCTGTCCAGCTTTCATCCTCCATCGTCTTTCCCTATTTTGGTCTCGTTTGCTCTCATCTCTCTCTCTCTCTCTCTCTCTCTCTCTCTCTCTCTGTTTCTCTATCTATTTTCTCTTTCTATCCTAAAGATGGTTCTCTTTCTTTTGCTCTTTCTGTCTTTCTCGATTTTCTTCTCCATCTTTTCCTATCGTCTATCGATGGCAAGCTGATGCCAGACAACAAGGGAGATTGTATGTATTACCTTGCCTGTCTGTCGCACGCCTACCCCGCCGTTTCCCGATCTACTTTCGAATCTTGCCACTAGCGATGCGATGTGATGCGATCCGGCTGTGCGCTCTCGCAATGCAATGCGATCAAATCGAAGCCCCGATATTCTGTCACGGGCTCACAGGTATGCACGCATGTTCAAACATGTTCGTAGCATTCTAATATGTTCGTATGCCGAAAGGAAATACGATATATTTGATACATATTTGTATAATTCTTTAAAAATTTGACTAGAATGAATAAATTTCGTAAAAATTAAGATTCAAATTTATGATTAAAAAAACGTCAAATAAATTTACGTCGATTGCGTAATTTATATATATTGTGTGCGTGCGTGTGTGCGTGTATGTGTGTCAAGAAAAAATTCTTTGGATAAATCTTAAAATATTCATTTTTTTCTATTTTTTTATATTACATCCTGTTTAATATTATAGATGAAATGAATTATTGAAATAATAATGTGTATTTAATAATAACGTGTATTTATACATCGTGTATTTAACAATCGGATACATATTTTAAGTCATTTACAGTAATAAAATTAAAAGCTTTTAGCTAAACATTTTTTTCTCTAATTTTCTGCAGACCATAAAACATTGGAATGATAAGAAATGTCCTTATTCATGCAAATTGGTAGTTTAAAATGCTTAAAAGAACTGAAGCCTTGTTGTGGGCCTAAACGCTTGATTTTAACTTATTGCCGTATTCAGGACACGGGCTTGTGGTGCTTGGCGTTGACAGAAGTTAATGGAATACCGCTACCAGGTATGGGGTAAACTTCTACGAGGTCAACCGTTCGTGTGAACTTGCGCAACATCCTCGTAGTGTATGCACTAACGTTGTCACAATACGAGTAAACTTGTAGTGAATAGTGGGGCATAGCCAAATATGAGATGCAATCAAACACTCTACTTTCTACTACGTTTATGTAATAAAGCTAGTTTACGTATTGTATGTACGTCACATTTTTTTGCGTAAAAGATTTTTTAAATATGAAGAGTTAACCTTTTATTAACGACGCTTCTACAGAGACAGCTCAATAATGAATTCTTTAAAAATTAGCTTAAAAATTAGAAGCTTCTTCCCCTCAATGGAAGTTAGTTAATTTCAAATAGACTCTACTTTAACAGAATTTTAGTTCGTAATACAGTTTCCGAGCTAATGTATTTAATGTCTGAAATTAAGAGACGAAGAAAGGCAGTATTCCGTAGAATTTTTATTGCAGACACCTCCAGATTTGTCGGAAGTAGTTAACAGTTTTTACGTTCAAATTAAGATAACCTTGTAAATTCGAGTGAATGAATAATACGGCAGCGATTCATAAAAATATAAATATTATAGCCTGAAAATAACGAAATCATATATATACGAGAAGATGTTAATGTCCTTTGGATGTTTGCATCTTGCATACATCTCGTTTAATCGCGCCTCATTTTTCATAAAATCTTATATAATTCACAAGGATAATTCACATTTTTTGGTTCATGATTCTTTTATTCTAATGAATAACGAAAAAATGAAGTACAACTAATAAGAATTAAATTAGAAATACAAAAATATTTCATATTATTTTAAAATTTTAAATTTCTTCTTTAATCTTTCAATTAAAAATTTATTCTTTAATCTTTCAATTTTTAAGCTTTTAAATCTTATTCTTTTTACTTCAAAAACTAACAACTAAAATTTTTGTTTTAATGTAAATTCACATATACATTGTAAATTGCAATTTTAACCGAATTTCAAGATTGACTATTATTTTGATTTGAGAATTATTTTGATGAATTATTTTTACATATAAAGATTGCGGCAGATATAATTAATATAATAAGGTTAGACGAGTTGAATCGAATAATTTATTCGCTTCGCAATTAAAAGCCGTTTTGTAATACGAAGTGGCTTTGAAGCAGCATAATGATTTTCAGGTAGACTTCTCTTTCTAGAACCTCACACAAGCAGAGTAATTAAAGGAAGTGGTACTTTTCCGTTCTTTGAAATACGCAGCCGTAGTTTTTCAAAAGCCTTCGTCGTTTAGAAAGGATTAAATGCGTTAAACCTTGCTTTCTTTTGCTATTACATTTCCTCCTTAATAGCAATAAAAAAATTAGAAGCTACAATTGTTCCAAAACACACAAAAAATTTTAAAAATAGTTAAAAGAAATAAAAGTATAATATTTAAATGTTTAGATACATACATTCTAAGGATTTTTTTTCCCTATATAATTCTCTTTATTATATAAAATAATGTTTAAAAATTCGACGGAATATTTTTTCTCTCAAAAATATCTATATGATATACAACAATTATAACATTTCGTTCAAAATATAGTAAAAAAATGTTTGCATAAATAGAAAAAAATAAAAAATTTAAAAATAAAGGTATTTTAGTACCTAACCAAACACAGATAAAAATTATTTTTTAATTACATTGTTAATCAACGAGTTGATTGAAAGAATTATTAGTTCTATGTGATTAACTTATTACAGTCAGAAATACAAGCAAGTTTGGAGATTATAATGAAAACGAGAGAGAAGTGATGGAAAAAGAAATCGGTTTAACGAACTAACACCTAACGAACGTATCTTTCTCCCACGCTGTCTCCTTCTGTTTCTGTCATTACTTTTTTTTCCTCCAAGATTGAAAGCGATGCGCGCGGCGCATCTATCCTATATCGAAACTCAATTGAGTCTAGACCGCGGTTATCCGTTTATCGCTATATAACCACTGGAGAGTTGGCGAGGTAGATACATTCCCGCGAAAGGAGGCGAGCGATTAATCACGTTTTACTTGGTTCCGAGTCAGACCAATTTGGCCGGAAAGGTCGTTGTTTGCCCGATAAGGAACGCCAGGAGATGGAAACGCGATGCTGGCAATGCCTTGTGGAACAATCGGTGAATCTCACCGTTGATCCGCAGTATAGACAAACAATCTTATCCGGTCACCGACGAATAAAACCTCCGTCGTTTGCTCCTTTTTTTTCTTTTTTCTTTCTTTCATTCGGCTAGTAGCCGTTCACTCGATTCATCTCGATTTGACTCGAGTCAAATCTTCACCGGAATCCACCCTGCCAATCTTGCGTCGGTTCCAGACACGTTGGGTGGTGCATTTTTCGTGATGCATCTGGAAACGCTCGATTTGTAGCGTCTTACTACTGGTGGATAAGGCACTCCGGTTTCTTTATAGCGTGGACGTGAGATGATATTCCTTGCGGTTGACAAAGATATCATCTTACGACAATGTACGATCAATTTGATAGTAATTTTCGACAATGCGCTTCAATTTTTCATCCTCTGTCCAAAGAAAGAAAGACGATATCTGCAAAGAGCGAGCTTGAATAGATACTAAGATCTGTTTTAAAAAAATATATAAAATAGAACTTTTTTTGTGTAGAAATGAAATTATTCATACGAAATTAATTTAAATAGAAATAATACAAATGTTCTTATGTACTAATTTGTCTGAAGATGTAAGTCGCGCTGTTTAAAATAGATAGACTAGAAATAGACGCGTGTCTACAAATTTTTAATTTAAACAAAACTTCTTTATTTGGTTGAAAAAAGTGCGCTACGAATATATATCTTATATATACTCGTTTCTAATG